>Ga0308176_10000011_pt1 | contig 134539 bp, 128 predicted proteins | sample PhyCR2_3_FD_203890 | JGI IMG/M metagenome (GOLD analysis project Ga0308176, IMG submission 203890) | Soil microbial communities from UC Gill Tract Community Farm, Albany, California, United States - DLSLS.C.R2 | ecosystem: Environmental > Terrestrial > Soil > Agricultural land | place: USA...
TGATCGGGTTCCTTCAGCCCTTGACCAACGGCGAGGGCATTCGTGCGTTGGCGGCGGCGGGTGTGACGGGGTTTGGGTTGGAGTTGGTGCCGCGGATTTCGCGGGCGCAGTCGATGGATGCGTTGTCGTCGCAGTCGAATATTGCGGGGTATCGGGCGGCGTTGTTGGGGGCGCAGGAGTTGGGGCGGTTTTTTCCGATGTTGATGACGGCGGCGGGGACGATTCGTCCGGCGACGGTGTTGGTGTTGGGTGTTGGTGTGGCGGGGTTGCAGGCGATTGCGACGGCGCGTCGTTTGGGTGCGGTGGTGTTGGGGTTTGATGTGCGTGCGGCTGTGAGGGAGCAGGTGGAGTCGTTGGGTGCGTCGTTTTTGGAGTTTGACCTTGGTGGGGATTTGGAGGGTGAGGGCGGGTATGCGAAGGAGCTCTCGGCGGAGCAGCAGGCGCGTCAGCAGGAGTTGATGGCGGAGGCGATTGGCAGGGTGGATGTGGTGATCACGACGGCGTTGGTGCCGGGTCGCAGGGCCCCGATTCTTGTGACTGAGGATGCGGTCAAGCGGATGAAGCCGGGCAGCGTGGTGGTGGATCTGGCGGGTGAGGCTGGGGGGAATTGTGAGTGCTCAGTGCCGGGTGAGACCGTCGTCAAGCACGATGTGAAGGTTTTGGCGCCGTTGAATGTGCCGTCGTCGATGGCTGAGCATGCTTCGCAGTTGTATGCGCGGAATGTTGAGGCGCTTCTGGGGTTGATGGTCAGAGATGGTCAGCTGAGTCTGGATTTTGAGGATGAGGTGGTCGCTGGGGCGTGTGTGACGCGCGGCGGCGAGATTGTTCACGAGGGTGCCAAGGCGGCCGCGTCGGCCGGCGCGTCGGCATAGGAAGGGCTTGTCATGGATTTGGTGACGCAGATCGGCGTGTTGGTGTTGGCGGCGTTTGTTGGGTTTGAGGTGATCTCGAAGGTGCCGAATACGTTGCATACGCCGTTGATGTCGGGCACGAACGCGATTCATGGGATTGTGGTGTTGGGCGGTCTTCTGGTGATCGGTGAGGCGGTCGGTGCGGATGACGTGCTCGGTCAGGTGATCCTCGTGGTCGCGATCGCGTTTGGGACGATCAACGTGATCGGCGGGTTTCTCGTGACGGATCGGATGTTGGGGATGTTCAAGAGAAAGCCCGTGCCGGCCAGGACCGAGACGGAGGCGAAGCCGTGAGCGCGCTTCAGGGTTTGCCGTTGGCGTCCGGCTTTGTGCAGGGTCGGGACTTCATCGACTCGCTGTACATCTTGGCGGTGATCTTGTTCGTGGTGGGGTTGCGGGGTTTGGCGGGTCCGCAGTCGGCGGTGCGGGGGAACAAGGTCGCGGCGGTCGGGATGTTGGTCGCGGTGATCGCGACGCTGCTCCAAGAGGGGGTGGTGCCGGATGGGCATACCGCGATTCTGATCGCGGTGGGTGTGGCGATCGGGACGGCGGTCGGGATCCCGAGTGCGCGCAGCGTGAAGATGACGGCGATGCCGCAGATGGTCGCCCTGTTCAACGGGGTCGGCGGTGGTGCGGTCGCTCTGATTGCGTGGGCGGAGTTTCGTCGCCGGTTCCCCGGTGGCGGGGAGGATTGGTATCTGAAGTCGATGATCGCCTCGTTGTTTGCGGCGATCATCGGAAGCATCAGCTTTTGGGGCAGCAATATCGCGTTCGGGAAGTTGCAGGAGATCTTGCCGGGCCGGCCGATCAAGCTGCCGGGCCAGCAGCTGATCAACTTGGTCCTGTTGATCGTGTGTGTGGGGTCCGCGATCGCGATCGCGGCCGGCACCCACTCCCAGGCGTTGTTCATCCTCGGCGTCCTCGTCGCCGCCGGTGTCTTGGGGAACATGGTCGTGCTGCCGATCGGCGGGGCGGACATGCCAGTCGTGATCAGTCTGTTGAACGCGTTCACCGGCCTCAGCGCGGCCGCGACCGGCATCGCGCTGGATAACTTCGCGTTGATCGTGGCGGGCACGATCGTGGGTGCGTCCGGTTCGATCCTGACGAATTTGATGGCGGTCGCGATGAACCGCTCGGTCCCCAGCATCATCGCGGGCGGGTTCGGCGGCGGCGACGCCGCCCCCGCCGGCGCAGGAGCCGGGGCTGGGGCGGGCGGCACCGCGCGCTCCACCTCCGCGCAGGACGCGGCGATCCAGTTGGCCTACGCGCGGCAGGTCGTGATCGTCCCGGGGTATGGGATGGCGGTCGCGCAGGCCCAGCACGCCGTGCGCGAGATGGCGCTCGCGCTGGAGAAGAAAGGCGTCGAGGTCAAGTACGCGATCCATCCGGTCGCGGGCCGGATGCCCGGCCACAAGAACGTGCTCCTGGCCGAGGCCGACGTCCCCTATGACCAGCTCAAAGAGATGGACGACATCAACCCCGAGTTCGGCCGCACCGACGTCAGTCTGATCATCGGCGCCAACGACGTCACCAACCCCGCCGCCAACAACGACCCCGGCTCCCCGATCTACGGCATGCCGATCCTCGAAGTCGACAAATCCCAATCCGTCATCGTCCTCAAACGCTCCATGAGCTCAGGGTTCGCCGGCATCGACAACCCCCTCTTCTACGACCCCAAAACCGCCATGCTGTTCGGCGACGCCAAAACCAGCGTCAGCGACATCACCGGCGAACTCAGCAGCCTCTAGGCGTGAGCTGACGCGGTCCGGGGATCCCGGGCCGCGTCGCACCGCCGAGAGGCGGTCATACGTCCGAGACCGCCAATTGGACGTCTGAACGTCAGCGTTCTTACCAAACGGCTTTGCTTGGCGCGGCGGCTCGTGGGAGTGTCGGGCAGACGTTGGGAGCACACATACGGCCCGCGCCGACCGGGGGGTTCGCGCAAGGGTCCGCAGGGAGTCGTGCGTCCGCGTCGCGTCGGGGATCGAGGGGGAAGGTGAGCGGGGCCGAGGAGGCCGGTCCCGATCGCCACCCTCGCCCGCGCCTGCTCCGACGCCCGCCGATCGGCGCATCTGCGCCGCGCAGACGAGGCGTCAGCCGCATGGCGTAACTTTCGCGCCGCGGGCCGGTTGGAACACGCGATGCCGCGTCCGGCACCGTCTGTCATGCCATTTCCCCTGCTCGCGCTCCGTCCGTCTCGCTCGCTTCCGATCGTCGCGCTGCTCGCGGCGGCGACGGCCGCGCTGCTGCTCGCGCTCGCGGCGCACCCGGCGCGCGCCGGCCTCTTCGGCGGCGACCCGGTCGTCGGCCCGACGCCGGCGCTGCACAGCCTGCAAGGGCTCGACCTGGCGCCCGACGGCAGCGGTGCGATCGCCTACCTGATGGACGACGGCGGCGTTCAACACGTGTTCGTCAACCGCTTCGTCAACGGCGTGTGGAGCGGGCCCGAGCGGCTCGACGCCGATCTCGGCAGCGCCGCCAGCCAGGTCGCGATCGCGGCCGGCGACGGCGGGCGCGTCGTCGTCGTGTTCGCCAACGGCGGCAACATCTACGCCGCGACGCGCGCCGCGGCCGCCAGCGGCTGGGGGCGGCAGACGCTCTGGAGCGGCGGCGGCGCGTCCGATCCCGCGGTCGATCTCAGCGTCAACGGGAAGGGCTACGCGGCCTTCGCCGCACCCGGTGCCGGCGGTCACGACGTCCGCGGCGCCTTCGCGCGCGACGCCGGGCCATGGGCCGTGATCGGCGCTCCGCTCGACGCGAACGCCGGCAACGACGCCGGCACCGGCACCGCCCGCCCGAGAGTCGCCGTCTCCGCTGACGGCGTCGCCATCGTCGTCTGGGGCGAGGCGGGACATGTCTTCGCGCGGCGCCTGCAGGGCACGAGCCCGAGCGTCGTCGCCGCGGACGCGCTCGACGGGCTGGTGCTGGAAGGCGTCCAAGCCGGCGCGGCGGACCTGCCGGTCGTCAGCACGCAGGACGACGACAGCTTCACCGGCGTGGCGCTGCGCGCGGCGTTCGACATGGGCGGCGGCGTCGCCCGCATGCGCGCGGTGTTCCGTCGCCTGCGCGGCTCGCGCTTCGAGACGCCGTACTCGGTCGACGCCGCGCCGCTCGTCTCCGGGCAGGACTCCAGCGCCCCGCACGTCGCGACCGTCGGGACGGGACAGGGCCTCGTCGTCGCAGGCGACCTCACGACGAACGTCACGAACGCCCTGCAGCTGCTGTTCGACGTCGAGCCCTCGCCGCCGCTGCTGCAGCCCGACTCGCTCGTTCCGAACACCGCGCCCGGCTTCGCCGTGCCGGCCGCCGCGACCGCGCGCAAGATGCTGATCGCCTGGCAGGTGACCCCCGCCGGAGGCGTCCCCGAGGTCCACGCGCGCTATCGCGACGGCGGCGACTTCGAAGCCGAGCAGGTCGTCTCGCGCGCCGATCTCGGTCCGACCGCTGCCGTCGACGGGCTGCTGGCAGCCGGCGACGACGCCGGCGACATCGCGGTCGCCTACATGCAGGACGTGCCCGGCCAGGGGCGGGCGATCGCGATCGCGACGGTCGATCAGCCCCCCGGCCGCTTCGCCGTCAAGCGCGTCGAAGGCTTCGTGCGAACGGACAGGCCGACGTTGTCGTGGACGACCTCGCGCGAGACCTGGGGGCGCTACTTCAGAGTCCTGGTCGACGGCGTCGAGGTGGGCGTCACCGGGCGGCGCAGCTTCCGGCCGCCCGCGCCGCTCGCGCAGGGGGCGCACAGCTGGCAGGTCGTCGCGCTCGATCATCGCGGGCAGCAGTACGCCGCGAAGCCGTCGAGCGTGAAGATCGACTCGGTCCCGGCGTTCGTGCGGGCACGCCTGTCGGGCCCGCGCAAGGCGCTGGCGACGCTGCGGCTTGCGGTCCAGGCGAGCGACACCCCCACCGGGACGGCGCGCAAGGCGGCCGGCGTCGTGACATCGGGGGTGGGGCAGATCCTCGTCAGCTGGGGCGACCGCACCCCGGCGCAGCTGATCCGGCGCGGCGCGCAGCACGCGTACGCGAGACCTGGCCGCTACACGCTGCGCGTGCTCGTCGCCGATCGCGCCGGCAACAGATCGACATTCCGCCTGCCGCTCAAGATCGCCAAGCCGGCGAGCAGAAGACGCCGGCACGCGCACTGACGCCGGGAGGGATACGCTCGCCCTCGATGAGCGAGCCCGGCGCCCCGCATCTGACCGTTCGCGCCTGCGCCCGCACGCTCGCGCTCGGCGCGCGCCCGTGGCTGATGGGGATCGTCAACGCGACGCCCGACTCGTTCTCCGACGCGGGCGTGCATCGCACGCTCGACGACCGCGTCGCGCTGGCGCGTGAGCTGGTCGACGCGGGCGCCGACATCATCGACGTCGGCGGCGAGTCCGGCGTCACGAACAGACCGGCGGTCGACCCGCAGGAGGAGATCGCGCGCGTCGTGCCGGTGATCGGGCGGATCGCCGGCGAGCTCGGCGCGCTGGTGTCCGTCGACACCTACAAGCCGCAGGTGGCGGCGGCGGCAATCGCCGCCGGCGCCTGCATCGTGAACGACGTCAGCGGGCTGCGCGACCCGGGCCTCGCCGACGTGTGCGCCCAGACCGGCGCCGCGCTCGTGCTCATGCACACCCGCGCCGCGCCGAAGCAGAAGCTGCTCGACCCGGCGATGGACGGTCGCATGACGGACGACGTCGTCGCGTTCCTGCGCGAGCGGATCGAGCTGGCGGGCGCACGCGGCATGGCGCGGGAGCAGCTGATCCTCGATCCCGGGCCCGACTTCGGCAAGACCCCGGCGCAGACGGTCGAGGTGCTGCGTCGCCTCGACGACCTGCGCGCGTTGGAGCGTCCGCTCCTGATGGCGCTCTCGCGCAAGGACTTCATCGGCGCGATCACCGGTCGCGCCCCGCGCGAGCGCGGCGCCGGCACGCTCGCGGCGCTCGCGTGGGGGCTCGACGCCGGCGGCCACGTCTTCCGCCTGCACGACGTCGCGGCCGCGGCCGACTTCATCGCGGTCCGCGACGTGCTGGCCGGTCGCCGCGAGCTGGCGGCCGACGCGCGCCTCGCGGAGGCGCTGCGCCGGGAGCAGGTCAGCTAGGGTTCGCGCCGCCGGGCCCGAATACCGGACCCACAGATCGCCGGCCGCTGACGCCAACGCGGCCGGAGCCCACCGATTCAACCCCGACAGGAGGACCATGCCCGTACTCGAACGCTCCGCGTTGGTCGACAGTCCACTCGCCGACCTGCATGCCATCGCCTCGGAGCTGGGCATCGACGGCTTTCGCCGTCTGCGCAAGGAGGACCTGATCGACGCGATCGTCGCGCGCCAGAGCGGCGACGCTGCCGGCGCCGACGAATCCGCGGAGGAGGCGCCGGCGCGCTCGCGCCGCCGCCGCGGCGGTCGCGGCCGTTCGCGCGACCGCGACCGCGAGGACGAGGCGGAGGCCGAGGCGGTCGCCGAGCCGGCCACCGAGGAGAAGCCCGCCCGGCGCGAGCGCGGCGCGCGCCAGCGCGAGGAGCGCGGCGGCCGCGAGGAGCGCGGAGGCCGCGAGGAGCGCGGCGGCCGTGAGGAGCGCGGCGGCCGTGAGGAGCGCGGCGGCGCCGAGCGCGACCGCAGCGTCGAGGGCGTCGTCGAGCTGGGCGAGAACGGCTCCGGCTTCCTGCGCCTCGGCAAGGGGGGCGCGCCCTCCGACGACGACGTGTACGTCTCCGCCGCGCAGGTGAGGCGGTGCGAGCTGGTCGACGGCGACCGCGTGGGGGGGCCGGTGCGCCCGCCGCGCCGCTCGGAGCGGTTCGCGTCGCTGGTGCGCGTCGACACGATCAACGGCAAGCCGGCGGACGAGGTCTCCGAGGGCGTGCGCTTCGACGAGCTGCCGGCCGGCTTCCCGACCGAGCGCTTCGCGTTCGGCGGCGACGACGAGACCGTCCAGGTGGTCGAGTTCCTGACGCCGTTCGGCCGCGGCTCGCGCGTGACGATCGCCGGCGCGGCCCACACCGGCAAGAGCGAGACGCTGCGCCGCATCTCGGACGCGCTGACCGCGCTGGGCGGCGAGATCGAGCAGGCGGTCGTGCTCGTCGGCGCGCGGCCGGAGGAGATCGCCGAGTGGAACGACGGCGCTGTCAAGCCGGCCGCCGCGCTCAGCTTCGCCGCGAGCGGGGAGGCGCAGGCGCAGGCGGTCGAGCGCGCGATCGACCAGGGCAAGCGCGTCGCGGCGCGCGGCGGCCACGCCGTCGTGCTGATCGACACGCTCGCCGCGCTGCCGGCGGCGGCCGCGCGCAAGGCGCTCGCGGCGGCGCGCAACATTCCCGGCGGCGGCTCGCTGACGGTGATCGCGACGGCGCCCGGCCCGATCGGCGGCGAGACCACGGTCATCGCGCTCGACATGCTGCTGGCGGGCGAGCGCCGCTTCCCGGCGGTCAACCTGCTCGCGAGCCGCACGCTGCGGCCGGAGCTGCTCGTCGGCGAGGCCGGCGCGCAGGCGATCGCCGAGGCCGTGCGGGAGCAGGCCGGCTAGGCGTTTCTGAGGCGGCGCTCGCTCCGGCGGGCGCCGCGAGGCGACCGCTACCGCGCCGGTGAGCGGTACGCGACCCGACCCCATGAGGGCTCGGGCGCCAGCTCGATCGGCTCGTTGCCGCGGTCGGGCTGCACGTAGGCGAACGTGTGGGTCTGCTCGTCGAAGGCGACGTCCAGCTCGCCTTCCTTGACGCGCTGGTCGAGCCACGCGCTGCGGAAGATCAGCCGTCGCAGCCAGTGCACGAGCGAGCGCTCGGAGGGGCCGACCAGCTCGGGCCAGCAGTCGTTGACGTGCTCGCCGAGCGCGGAGGCGGGGTCGTGCACCTCGCCGTTGACGACGAGGTTGACGAGATCCTCCGCCTCCTCGTCTTCGAGCCGGCCGCCGACGAAGCCGAGCTTGCGAGCGGCCTGCTCGCAGCGCTCGGCGAAGTCGCGTTCGTTGAACGTGAAGCGAAGCTCGCCGTACTCCAGGACGAAGTCGTCGCCGGAGCTGTAGTTTCCGCGTTGGTTGAGCATGAGATGAGGCGTCCCGGTCCGTGGGCGTCGGCATCATATGCGCGTCTCCTCCATCGGTGGATGCGTTGCACGCGAACTTGCAACGCGTTCGCGACCGCGCTCCGCCGGTCGGCTTCGAAGGGGGCGAATCGACGGCCCGCCGCGACTCAGGGCGGCCATGAACGAACCACGCCCCACCATCCTCATCGTGGAGGACGACCGCCACACGCGGACGTTCCTCGCCGACAACCTCTCCGCCGACGGCTTCGAGCCGATCGGCGCCGCCAACGCGAGAGAGGCGGTGCGCCTGATGGAGACGCGCTATCCCGACCTCGCGATCGTCGACCTGACGCTGCCGGACCGCGACGGACTGGAGCTGCTCCAGCAGGTGCGCGCCTCCGACGGCGTCGCGACGCGCATCGACCCGCTGCTGCCGCTGCTCGTGCTGAGCGGCCGCGTCGGCGAGCTGCACCGCCTGCGCACGTTCGAGCGAGGCGCCGATGACGTCCTTGCAAAACCATTCAGTTACGCGGAGCTCCGCGCTCGCCTGACGGCGCTGCTGCGGCGCAGCGAGCGCAGCGTGCGCCACGGCAGACTGCGCGTCGGCAGCATCGAGATCGACCCGACCGCCCGCACGGCGCTGCTGAACGGGCGGCGGCTGTCGCTCTCGCAGAAGGAGTTCGCCCTGCTGCGCACGCTCGCCGCCGACCCGACGAGAGTCTTCTCGAAGGAGGAGCTGCTGCGCAGCCTGTGGGGCTTCCGCGCCAACAACTCCACGCGCACGCTCGATTCGCACGCCTGCCGCCTGCGGCTGAAGCTCGCGCGCGACGGCGACCGCTATGTCGTGAACGTGTGGGGCGTCGGCTACCGGCTCGTCGACGGACCCGAGGGAGAGCAGCTCGACATGCTGGCCGGCGCCGGCACGCCGGCGGAGGCGACGTCATGAGCACGCCCGTGGCGATCGGCGGCTGGCTGGCCGCGTTCGGCGTCGCGGCGGCATGGCGGATCGCGCTCGCGCGGCGGATGGAGCTGGTCGCGCGCGCCTGTCACGAGCTGCGCGGGCCGCTGACGGCGGCGCGGCTGGCGCTGCGGCTCGCGACGCGCGGCGCACCGTCGAGCCCGCGCCGGGGTCCGCTCGCGGCGGTCGACTTCGAGCTCGATCGTGCCGGTCTGGCGCTCGCCGACCTCGCCGCCGCGCGGCACGGCGCGCGCGGCGGCGACCGCGTCGAGTCGTTCGCGCTCGCCCCGCTGCTCGCCGACGCGGTGGCCGCGAAGCGCCCGACGGCCTGGGCGGAGCACGTGCGCCTGCGGCTCGAGCCGCCGCCCGACGGCGTCGTGCTGCGCGGCGACCGGCTCCGCCTCGCCCAGGCGTGCGGGAACCTGCTCGCGAACGCGATCGAGCACGGCGGCGGCGAAGTCGTGCTGCGAGCGAGAGCAAGCCTGCACACGGTGCGGATCGAGGTGCTCGATCGAGGGCCCGGCCTGCCGGCGCCCGTCCCGGAGCTGATCCGGCGCGCGCGCGGCGGGCGCGCCGTGCGGGGACACGGGCTGGCGATCGCCGAGGAGGCGGCTGCGCGCTTCGGCGGGCGGCTGGCGGCGGCGCCCAGCGAGCGCGGCGCGCGGCTCGTGCTCGAGCTGCCGATTCCGGCGCGCGCATGACGGCGCACCCGTCCGCGCCGCCGACGCCCCGCCGCCGCGCGCTCCTGCTGCTGACGCTCGCCGTGCTGTCGGGAACGCTGGCGGCGGCGAGCGTCCGACGGCGCGAAGCGGCGCTCACGCGAGCGCTCGGGCCCGAGGCGCTCGTGCTCGTGACGCGGGCGCCGGTCGCGGCGGGCGCCATGCCGGCGAGCGCACGGCCGCTGCTGCGGACGCTGCCGCGCCGCTACGCCCCGCCCGACGCGGTCGCGGGCGCAGCGCGGCTGCTCGGCACGCGCATGGCGGTCGCGCTGCCGGCCGGCTCGATCCTGACCGCCTCCGTGCTGCGGGCCGACCGCGCTGCCGGGCCGGAGGCGGCGCTCGGACGCGGGGAACGGGTCGCGGACGTGGTGGCGCACGGCGATCCGCGCGCGCTCGTGCCCGGCGCGCGCGTCGACGTGCTCGTCACGCGCGACGGCGATGGAACGCGCGCCGGCACGACGGTGCTCGCGCTCGCGGACGTCGAGGTGCTCGCAACGCGCCGTGCACCCAGCGACGCCGGGGGCGCCGACGGCGGTGCGCGCGTCGTCGCCTCGCTGCGCGTCCGCGTGCGCGACGCGGTCTATCTCGCCGCCGCCCAGGCGTTCGCGCGCGACGTGCGCCTGCTGGTCCGTGCACCGGGGGATCGAGCGCCCGCGGGCAGAGGCTTCTCGGTCGATCAGCGGCTGCGCTGACCTGCAACGCTCAAGGGATCGGCGCAAATGGCCGAAACATGCGGCGAGCGCATGTCCCGACGCCTTCTCATCGCCGCCCTCGCCCTCTGCTGCTGCCTCTGCGCGCCCGCGTTGAGCGCCGCCGCTTCCATGCCGCCGCTGCACGCCGTCGCCGCGGCGAACGTGACGGTCAGAACGCCGCTGCCGACGATCACGCGCGTCAAGCCGCTCAGACTGAGCATCGGCCAGCGGCTGACGGTCGTCGGCCGCCACTTCATTCCCGGCAGGAGAAGAAACACGGTGGTGTTCCTGCGCGACGGCGCGCCCGCCGTCTTCCTCAAGGCGCAGAGCGCGACGCGCACGCGCATGACGGTGCTGCTGACGGACAAGCTCGGGCGCTATCTGATCGGCAAGAACAACGGCGAGAAGGGCGCGACGCGCTTCCGCCTGCGCGTGCTCGCCAAGCGCTTCGGGCCCAGCTTCACGCCGCTGCGCCTCTCGCCGACGGTGCTGCCGCGCACGACGCCCGACCACGGCGGCTCCGGCACCACGGGCCCCTCAGCGCCCGTCTGCTCGCCGGCCTCCGCCGCCGCGGCGCCGACGGCGGATGCCGACGGCGACGGGCTGACGAACGGCCTCGAGCTCCAGGTCCACACCGATCCGTGCCTCGCCGACACCGACGGCGACGGAATCAGCGACGGCTACGAGTACCAGTCGGCGCTCGACCTCAACAGCCGCGCGCTGCCGTACCCCGGCAAGCGCCCCTATCCGAACGCGCTCGACCCCACCGACCGCGACGTCGACTACGACGGCGACGGCCTCACGCTCGCCGACGAGTACGCCGCGTGGGTGACGTACGGCCACTCGACCTTCCCGCTCAACTACAGCGACGGCACGCAGACGAGCGGCGGCCCGATCGCCGTCCCGCCCGGGATGGAATGGGCCGACCTCGACGGCAACGGCTTCCTGACCGACGACGAGAAGGACATCGACGGCGACGGCCTCACCAACTGGGACGAGGCGCACGGCCGCATGACGCCGGACTGGTGGAGAGCGATCTACAAGACCGAGCAGCCGTTCACGGTCACCTACCTGCAGACCGACTGGCTCGATCCCGACACCGACGGCGACACGCTGCCGGACGGGGCCGACGACGTCGACCACGACGGCTACCCGAACGCGGGCGAGCTCGACCGCGACGGCACCAGAACGTGGGTCCAGCCGTTCAACCCGTGCCTGCCCGACCCGCAGTCGCCGACCTGCCCGCTGCACCCGCCGGTCGACAATCCGTACCCGCCCTTCGCGCAGCCAGGCGGGTGGATTCCGGGCGAGAGAATCCCGCTCGCATGGCCGCGCTGATCAGCGACGTCGAGCTGGACGCGATCGAGGCCGCCGGCCTCGATGCGTCGTCTGAGGGTCGTCCGGCGTCGTCCGAGCAGCGTCCGGGACGTGCCGAGTCGCCCTCGTGGCACGAGTATCGCGCCGAGCTCGCGGTCGGGCTGCCGTTCCTCGCCGCCGCGCTCGCGCTCGCGCTGCTCGGCGACTCGGGGATCTCGCTGCAGGCCGGGCCGGCGGTCGCGCTCGTCATCTCCTATGCGGTGCTCTCGCGCGTGCGCTTCCACGCCGGCGTCGGACACACGGTGCCGACGCAGCTGGCGTTCGTGCCGATGCTGTTCCTGCTGCCGACGCAGCTGGTGCCGCTGCTCGTGCTGCTCGGCATGCTCGTCGGCAACCTGCCCGACTACGCGCGCGGCGCGCTGCATCCCGGTCGCGCGCTGATGCTGCCGGGCGACGCCTGGCACGCCGTCGGGCCGGCGGTCGTGCTGGTGCTGTCCGGCGCGACGACGCCGGAGTGGAGCGACTGGCCGTGGTACCTGCTCGCGCTCGCGGCGCAGTTCGCGCTCGACTTCGGCGTCTACGCCGTGCGTGCGCGGCTCGCGCTCGACGTGCCGAGCCGCGAGCAGCTGCGCGCGCTCACATGGGTGTGGATCGTCGACGCGCTGCTCGCGCCGGTCGGGCTCGTGGCGGCGTTCGCCTCCGACCATCATCCCTATGCGTTCCTGCTGATCCTCCCGCTGGCCGCGCTGCTGACGCTGTTCGCGCGCGAGCGCAACGAGCGGCTCGATCAGGCGCTGGAGCTCGGGGGCGCCTACCGCGGCATCGCGATGCTGCTCGGCGACCTGCTGGAGGAGGCCGACGAGTACACCGGCGGCGACCATACGCGCGGCGTCGTCGCGCTCTCGCTCGAGGTCGCCGACGAGCTCGGGCTCGACGAGCACGAGCGCCACAACGTCGAGCTGGCGGCGCTGCTGCACGACATCGGCAAGATCGTGATCCCGGACTCGATCATCAACAAGCCGGGCCCGCTGACGGACGACGAGTGGGCGTTGATGAAGACGCACACGGTCGAGGGCCAGCGGATGCTTGACCGCGTCGGCGGCGTGCTGCGCGAGGTCGGCATGATCGTGCGCGCCTCGCACGAGCGCTGGGACGGCGGCGGCTACCCGGACGGGCTCGCGGGCGAGCGCATCCCGCGCGAGGCGACCGTCGTGGCCGCCTGCGACGCCTTCAACGCGATGACGACCGACCGCTCCTATCGCAGAGCCCGCTCGGCGGCGGACGCGCTCGCCGAGATGCGCGCCTGCGCGGGCTCTCAGTTCTCGCCCGAGGTCGTCTCGGCGCTGGTGCGGGTCGTGTCGCGCAGCACGCCGCACGTCGCGTCGGCCCAGCCGACCGCGCTCAGGTAGAGGTCGGCCACCGGCACGCCGGGGAGGCGGCGGGCGACCGTGTCGAGGTCGCCGCGCTCGTAGGCGATCGTCGCGGCGAGCGCGTCGCCCATCGGGCCGCGCAGCTGCACGAGCGCCGCGCGCGCGTCGTCAGACAGCGGCAGCGCGTCGATCAGGTGCGAGAGCGGTGCGCCCGCGATCGCGTCGACGACGGAGAAGAGGCCGACCGTGAAGTACGCCTCCGGCTCGACCGGCGGGTCGGCGGTCGGCCCGCCCGGCGGCTGCTCGCGCGCGATCAGCTCGCACAGGCGCGCGCGCACGAGCGCGGTGATCGTCAGCTCGTGCGGCGTGTCGCGCACGTCCGAGAGCACGATCAGCGTCGCCCAGCGGCGCACCGCCTGCGTGCCGAGCAGCACGAGCGCCTCTCTCACCGAGGCGACGCGGCGCGGCAGGTTGAAGTAGGCGGAGTTGAGATAGGTCAGCAGACGATAGGAGAGGCCGACGTCGCGCGAGATCGTCTGCTCGAGCTCTTCGAACGTGCTCTGCGCGTAGAGGCCCGCGAGGCCGCGCAGCTCGCCGACGCGCTCGGTCGGCGGCGCGCTGCCGGCGACGACCTCCTCGGCGGTCGAGAGGAAGAACCCCTGCAGCCGGTCGAAGCCGGCGTCGATGCAGCGCTGCCGCAGCGACGGCGTGTCGACGCCGGTCGCGATCAACGTGTCGCTCACGCGCGCGAAGCGCGTGACGCAATCGACCAGCTCGGCGTCGTCGAGGCCGCTCGCGTCGAGCTTCACGCTCTCGACGTGACGGGCCAGCTCCAGCGGCGCGGGGCCGCGCGGAGCGCAGGCGAGCGAGATGCGGTACCGGCGCTCCGCGAGCCGCTCGAGCACGGCGCGGAGCGCGGCATCCTCGGCGCCCGGGTCGGCAACCTCCAGCACCACGCGCTCGGGCGGCAGCGCGAGCGCGTGCAGCTCGAGCAGGAAGCGCCGCGGCACGCGCACGTGCGCGGGGTGGTCGCCGGCGATCGCCCCGACGCCGATGCCGGTGAACGTCTCGACGATCACGCGCGTGGCGGCGCGCTCCTCGTCCTCGGCGGTGAGCGCGCCGGCGCCGCCGGGGGTTCGCAGCAGCAGCGCGTACCCGACGACGTTCGTCGCGCGGTCGTGGATCGCCTGGCGCGCGATCGCGACGGGGACGTCCGCGGGCACGGCTGTCGAGATGGCATCGACGCTCATCGTCCATGTCATCGGTCAGACGTGACGCGAGTTGCACCCACAGGGGCGAGTTTCTGGCCACTTCGCCTCAGATCCGCATGGAAGAGGCGCTCGAACCGCTGGCCGAGCAGCTGCGCGAGCGGCTCGTACGCGCCGCGTCGGAGCCCGGCGGCGACGCCGCCGCACGCGTGGCGGCGCTCGTGGAGCGCGAGGCGGCGGCGCTGAGCGCGGCAGAGCGGAGCGTGCTGCGGCGCCTCGTCGCCGAGCGCTCGCTGGGCCTCGGACCGCTCGAGCCGCTGCTCGCCGACCCAGCCGTCGAGGAGGTGATGGTCAACGGGCCGGGGCGCGTGTGGATCGAGCGCCGCGGACGCATCGAGGCGACCGGCGTCGCGTTCGCCGACGCGGCGCAGCTGCGCCATGCGATCGAGCGGATCCTCGCGCCGCTCGGTCGTCGCGTCGACGAGGCCGAGCCGCTGTGCGACGCGCGCCTGGCGGACGGCTCGCGCGTGAACGTCGTGCTGCCGCCGCTCGCGCTCGACGGGCCGCTGCTGACGATCCGCCGCTTCCGCGCGGGCGGCATGTCGCCCGAGGACCTGATCGCGGGCGGGACGTGGGAGCGGCCGCTGTGCGAGCTGCTCGCCGCCTGCGTGGGCGCGCGGTTGACGATCCTCGTGAGCGGCGGCACCGGCTCGGGCAAGACGACGACGCTCGGCGCGCTGTCGTCGTTCATTCCCGACGGCGAGCGGATCGTGACGATCGAGGACGCGGCCGAGCTGCGGCTGCGCCAGCCGCACGTCGTGCGCCTGGAGGCGCGGCCGCCGTCGCTGGAGGGGCGCGGCGAGGTGACGATCCGGCGGCTCGTCAAGAACGCGCTGCGGATGCGGCCCGACCGGATCGTCGTGGGGGAGATCCGCGACGGCAGCGCGCTGGACATGCTGAGCGCGATGTCGAGCGGCCACGACGGCTCGCTCTCGACCGTGCACGCCGGCTCGCCGCGGGAGGCGCTGCGGCGCGTCGAGACGCTCGCGCTGATGGCGGACGTCGCATTGCCGCACGCGGCCGTGCGCGAGCTCGTCGCCGGCGCAGTCGACCTCGTCGTGCACCAGCGGCGCGAGCGCGACGGGCGGCGGCGGGTCGCGGCGGTCGCGCAGGTCGTGCCGGGCGCCGGCGTGCGCGAGCTGTACGCGCTGCGCGACGGCCGCCCGCGCTGGCGCCTGCCGCTGCCGCGGGAGCTGCGCGCGCGGCTGGAGGCCGCGTGAGCGCCGCGCTCGCCGCGCTCGCGGCTGCGCTCGGCGTGCTCGCGCTGTGGGATGCGCTCGGAGCCGTCGAGGAGGTCGTGCGCGGGCGCGCGGGCACGCTCGGCGGCCTGGTCGCACCGCTGGTGCGGACGCGTCGGACCGGCGTCGCCCCCAGCGCGGCGGAGCGCCGGCGGCTCGCCGCGGTCGCGGTGGTCGTGCTGCTCGCGGCCGGGTGGTTGATCGCCGGTCCCGTCCTCGGGTGCCTCGCGGCACTCGCCGGCCCGTGGGCGCTGCGGGTGCACCTGCGCTCGCGGCGGCGGGGCTGGCGCGGGGACGTGGAGCGCGCCGCGCCGGTCGTTGCGCGCGCGGTCGCCGACGCCCTCGCCGCGGGCCATGCGATCTCGCGTGCGCTGGCGGAGGCGGCGCGCAGCGTGGACGGTCCGGCGGCGGCGGAGCTGCGCGCGCTTGCCGCCGCGCTCGCGGTCGGCCAGCCGCTCGAGCAGGCGCTCGCGGCGTTGCAGGCGCGCGTCGACCTGCGTTCGTTCGACACGCTCGCGACGGCGATCCTGCTGCAGCGCGACGCAGGCGGCGACCTCGTCGGCCTGCTGCGCGAACTCGCCCGGGCGCAGGAGGCGGCGGCACGCGGTGCCGACGACGCGCGCGCCGCGACCGCGCAGGCGCGCTTCACGGGCGTCGTCGTCGGCCTGCTGCCGGCCGGTGCCGCCGCGCTCGCGGAGCTGGCGAGTCCGGGCGCGCTCGCGAGCGTCGCGCGCGATCCGCTCGCGTCGTGGCTGGCGGCGTTCGCCGGTTTCCTGCAGCTGCTCGGCCTGCTGGCGATCCGGCGGCTGGCGCGGGTGACGGCATGACGCCCGCTGCGCTGCTCGCGGGCGCTGCCGCGGCGCTGGCGGTCCATGCGCTCGTGCGGCTCGTGCCGCGGCGCGACCGGCGGCGGCGCGCATCTCCAGCCGCGGCCGGGCTCGCGTTGCTCGCCCGGCTCGGCGCGCGCGTCGGCGCCCCGATCGCCACGCGCGCGTTCGAAGGGCTGCTGCTCGCCGCCGGCCGCCCGCTTGGGCTGCGCGCCGCCGACGTGATGGCGGCCAAGGGCGGTGCCGGCGCGCTGGGACTGGCCGCGGGGCTGCCGCTGGGCTCGCTGCTGCCCGGGCGGCTCGGCCTGCTCGCGCCGTTCGCGCTGCCGCTCGCGGCCTTCCTGGCGCCGGATGCGTGGCTGCGGCGCCGAGCGCGCAGGCGGGGAGCGGCGATGGCGCGCGAGCTGCCGGACCTGCTGGACCTGCTGCGCGTCGCGCTGGGCGCCGGCCTCGCGCTCGACCGCGCGCTCGCCGAGGTCGCGCGCCGCGCGCGCGGTCCGCTCGCGCGCGAGTGGCGCACGGCCGCAATCGAGATCGAGCTGGGCGTGCCGCGCGAGCACGCGCTCGAACGCCTCGCCGCGCGCTGCCCGTGCGCGGGCATACGGCCGTTGGTGCGCGCGCTGCAACGCGGCGCGCGGCACGGTACGCCGCTCTCCGAGGCGCTCGCCGCGCAGGCGGCGGAGGCGCGCGCCGCGCAGGCGCGCCGCCTCGCCGAGCGGGCGGCGAAGGCGGCGCCGCAGATCCAGCTGGTCGTGGCGCTGCTGCTCGTGCCGTCCGTGCTGCTGCTGGTGGCGGCCGCGCTGCTCGCGAGCTTCGCCAGCTGAAGCGACGCGCTACGGTCATCGCCATGGCGCGCTTCACGCCGGACGTGCTGGCAGTGCCGATCGTGCAGGCGCCGCTCGCGGGCGGTCCGTCGACGCCGGCGCTCGCGGCGGCCGTGAGCGCGGCGGGCGGGCTCGGCTTCCTCGCCGCCGGCTACAAGCGCCTCGATGCCGTCGCGGAGGACGTCGCTGCGGTGCGCGCCGCGGCCGACGCGCCGTTCGGCGTCAACGTCTTCGCGCCGCCCGGCGGCACCGGCGACGGCGACGCGGTCGCGCGCTACGCGGCGACGCTCATCCATGAGGCCGAGCGCCAGGGCGCGATCCTCGGCGACCCGCGCGCCGACGACGACGCGTTCGAGGCGAAGCTCGCGCTGCTGCACGACGTCAAGCCCGCCGTCGCCTCGTTCACGTTCGGCTGTCCGCCGGCGGAGACGGTCGCCGCGCTCCAGGACGACGGCATCGCCGTGTGGGTGACGGTCACGTCGCCGGCCGAGGCGCGCGCGGCCGCGGACGCCGGCGCCGACGCGCTCGTCGTGCAGGGCACGGAGGCGGGCGGGCACCGCGGGGGCTTCGACGACGTGGCGCCTGCGGCGATCGGCTTGCTGGCGCTGCTGCAGCTCGCGGCCGACGACACGGAGCTGCCGCTGATCGCGAGCGGGGGGATCATGACCGGCGCCGCCATCGCCGCGGTGCTCGTCGCGGGCGCCGCCGCCGCGCAGCTCGGCAGCGCGCTCATGCTCACGCCGGAGGCCGGCACGAGCGCGCCGCATCGCGAGGCGCTCGAGCGCGAGGGGGAGACCGCCCTCACCCGCGCCTTCAGCGGCCGCACCGCGCGGGGCATCGTGAACCGCTTCCTGCGCGAGCACGACGCCGACGCGCCGAGCGCCTACCCCGAGGTCCACCACCTGACGGCGCCGCTGCGGGCCGCCGCCCGCGCGCGCGGCGACGCCGAGGCGATCAACCTGTGGGCCGGGCAGGCGCACCGGCTCGCCCAGGCGAAGCCGGCCGGCGAGCTGGTCCGCCAGCTCGCCGCCGACGCCCGCGACGTCCTGCGCGCCGCCGCCGGCGAGTAGCCGGACCACTGCACTTCTCGCCTCGCATAGCGAGGCAAAAGGTGCAGTGCTCGGTGCAGGCGTCCGACGTGCACGGGCGCTTGCAGCCTGCTCGGCGCGCGGCGCCCCACCTCGTCCCACCCCTCGATGCCCCGTCGTACGGGCGATTTCGGGCGCTCGAGGTCAGCGTACGCGCCAGAGGTGGGATGTCCTATGCGATTTGGGTTGCAAAGTGGGAGAGAGTGGGATAGCTTGCGCCCCCATCGGACCGGGGTGGCAGGGCTCCTCCCACCCAGCCACCCCGGTCCGCCTTTCTTCCCGGGGCCCCCAGATGACCTTCCGCGGCACCTTCGACCTCACGCTCGATGCGAAGAACCGCCTCACGATTCCGACGCGGTACCGCGCGGCATACGCCGAGGGCGTCGTCCTCGCGGCCGGGCTCGAGGACTGCGTCGCGATCTGGCGACCCGAGGACTACGACGCCTGGACGAGCGCCGCGCTCGCGGGCCACAGCCCGCTCTCGCCCGAGTACCGCAAGCTCAACCGCCACTTCACGGCCAACTCGCACCCGACCGAGCTCGACGGGGCCGGGCGCGTGATGCTGCCGAGATTCCTGCTCGAGTCGGGGAAGCTCACGAAGGACGTGAGCGTCGTCGGCGCGGGGGAGTGCCTCGAGATCTGGGATCGCGCCAACTGGGCGGCCTACAACGGCGAGGTGCTCGAGAACGTCTCCGACATCGCCGCCGGCCTGCACTCGGCGGGATGACCCCGATCAACGCCTGCGCGCATGACCACACTGCTTGACATGGTCTCCATCCACATCCCGGTCCTCGCCGGCGAGCTGATCGAACTGCTCGATCCCCAGTCCGGCGCAGTCGCGGTCGACTGCACGATCGGCGGCGGCGGCCACGCACGCCTGGTCGCCGACCGCATCGGTCCGGCCGGGACGCTGATCGGGATCGACCGCGACCCGATCGCCGAGGAGCGCTTCGCCGAGCTCGCGGCCGAGGTCTCCTGCGCCACGCGGTTCATCCGCGCCGACTTCGCGAGCGGGCTCGAGCAGCTGCGCGAGGAGGGCGTCAGAGCGGACCTCGTCTACATGGACCTCGGCATGTCCTCGATGCAGGTCGACACGTGGGAGCGCGGCTTCTCCTACGCCTACGACGCGCCGCTCGACATGCGCATGGACCCGTCGCAGGAGGTAAGCGCCGCCGACGTCGTGAACGAGTGGGACGAGCGCCGCCTCGCGCGCCTGTTGCGCGAGTACGGCGACGAGCGCTACGCGGGCCGCATCGCGCGCGCGATCGTGCGTGACCGCGCGCGGGACCGCATCGAGACGACGCACGCGCTCGTGGAGACGATCAAGTCGGCGATCCCCGTGCCGGCGCAGTTCGCCGGCGGCCATCCGGCCAAGCGCACGTTCCAGGCGATCCGCATCGCGGTGAACGAGGAGCTCGAGCAGCTGGACCGCGCGCTGCCGCTGGCGTGGGACGTGCTGGCGCCGGAGGGGAGACTCGCCGCGATCTCCTTCCACTCGCTCGAGGACCGGCGCGTGAAGCGCTTCCTCGCCGCGCGCGCTCAAGGGTGCATCTGCCCGCCGGACCTGCCCGTCTGCGCGTGCGGTCGCACGCCCGAGGGCGAGCTGCTCTCGCGCCGCGCGATCGCGCCGACGCCCGGCGAGGTCGCGCACAACCCGCGCGCCAAGTCCGCCCATCTGCGTGGAGCCCGCAAGCTGTCGAGACAGGAGGAGGCCGCATGACGCCGCCTGCCGCTACTGCCGCCGCCCGCCGTGCCGTTGTCGCTCCCCGTCCCCAGCGGCGGGTCTCCGGCCCGGTCCGCCGCCCGGCGCGCCCGGTCGCGGTCCCGCGGCCTGCGCGGCGCACGGCCGACCAGACCCTCGGCGCCCGCGCGCTCGCCTGGCTGCGCACGCTGCCCGACCACCGCCTGCTCGACCGCCTGATCGGCGGGCGCGTCTGGATCGTCCTGCTCGGCGGGCTGCTCGTCGGCATCGTGACGATGCAGCTGACGCTGCTGAGATGGAACGCCGGCATCGGCCGCGCGGTCGAGCGCAGCAGCCAGCTGGAGCAGTCCAATGCGGCGCTGCGGCGGTCGATCTCCGAGCTGTCGGACACGAACCGGATCCTCGGCGAGGCGGCGCAGATGGGCTACGTGATGCCGCCGCAGGGCTCGCCGCGCTTCCTCACCGCGAGCGCGACCGACGCGGCGAAGGCGCTCACGACGATGCGCGTGCCGGATCCGAACGCGGCGGCGACGGCGGCGGCCGAGCTGGCGGCGTCGCAGGCGGCGCAGGTCACCGCGGTCGATCCGACGGCGTCCACCACGACGCCGGCCACGACGACCACGACTGACCCGTCGGCCACGACGACACCGGTGGCGACCACGCCCCCCGCCGGGACGACCACGACTCCGGCCACGACCGCGCCCACCGTCACGGCCGCCCCGACCACCGCCACGGGGACGGCGGCGCCGGTCGCGGCCGCCGCCCCCGCCGGCGGAGCGTCCGCGCCGCAGGGTTAGGTACCGGGAGTGCCGGGCATCACCGACCGCCGCATCGGCCTCCTCTTCCTCGTCTTCGTCGCCGCGCTCGGCGTCGCGACGCTGCGCGCGACCTGGCTCGGCGCCGTGCGCGCGCCGGCGCTCAAGCGCGCCGCCGCCACCCAGCAGGTGCAGACGGTCGCGCTGCCGGCGCCGCGCGGCACGATCACCGACCGCCACGGCGCCGTCCTGGCCGTCTCCGAGCCGGCGAGCGACGTCAGTGCGACGCCGTACCTCGTCAGAAGACCGCTCGCCGCCGCCGCGAAGCTCGCGCCGCTGCTCGGGCTCGACGACGGCGAGGTGCTCAAGCGGCTCTCCGAGCAGACCGGCTTCGTCTACCTCGCGCGCCGCCTGCCGGCCGGCAGAGCGAACAGAATCGCGGCGCTGCGCATCGACGGGATCACGCTCACGCCGTCCAGCCGCCGCACATACCCGCGCGACTGGCTCGCCTCGCAGCTGATCGGCAGCGCCAGCGAGCAGCGCGGCGGCGGCAGCGGCTTCGAGTACCGCGAGGACAAGGTCCTGCGCGGCCAGGACGGGATCCGCCGCGTCGTCAGCGACGCGCTGGGCCAGCCGATCTCGATCGAGGACGAGCGGCCGACGGTGCCGGGCAAGGACGTCGAGCTGACGATCGACGCCAATCTTCAGGACAAGGTCGAGTCGGTGCTGGACGGCGTCGGCCAGGTGTTCCGCCCCAGAGGCGCGACCGCGATCGTGATGGACCCGCAGACGAGCGAGATCCTCGCGCTCGCGAACTGGCCGCGCGTCGACGCGAACAATCCCGCGGGCGCGCCGGCCTACGCCCAGCAGAACCGCGCCGTCGGCTTCACGTACGAGCCGGGCTCGACCTTCAAGGCGTTCACGGTCGCCGGCGCGCTGGCCGACCACGTCGTCTCGCCCGAGACGCCGATCTTCGTCCCGTACGAGCTGAGAGTCGCCGACCGCACGCTGCACGACGCGGAGGCGCATGGCAACGAGACGCTCACGGTCGCCGACGTGCTGAAGCAGTCGAGCAACATCGGCGCGGTGCAGATCGCGCTGAAGATGGGCGCGACGCGCTTCTCGCAATGGGTCGACCGCTTCGGCTTCGGCAGACCGACCGGCGTCGACCTGCCCGGCGAGGAGCAGGGGATCGTGCCGACCTACGCGCAGTACTCCGGCTCCTCGATCGCGAACCTGCCGATCGGCCAGGGCCAGGCCGTCACGCCGATGCAGATGATGGCCGCCTACGCGGCGATCGCGAACGGCGGGATCCTGCGCAGGCCGCAGATCGTGCGCTCGATCGACGGCAGCGCCGTGCACGAGCCGGCCGGCAGGCGCGTGCTGTCGGCGACGGCGGCGGCGAGCGTGCGCGACATGCTGCGCGGCGTGCTGGCGGCCGGCGGCACCGCCTCCGAGGCGAGCATCCCGGGATACGACCTCGCCGGCAAGACCGGCACGGCCCAGAAGGTCGATCCCGACGGCCAGTACTCGAGAACGCGCTACATCGCGTCCTTCATGGGCTTCGCGCCGGCGCGCGACCCGCAGCTGCTCGTCTCGGTCGTCGTGGACGAGCCGCAGGGCGCGATCTACGGCGGGCAGGTGGCGGCGCCGGCGTTCCAGAAGATCGTCGCGTTCGCGCTGCCGTACCTCGGCATCAGACCGTCGTAGCGCGGCTCTAGACTCGGTCCGCGATGCTGCTGCGGGATCTGATGGGCGCGGGCGGCGACGTCGAGATCTCCGCGCTCGCCTACGACAACCGCCGCGTCGAGCCGGGAACGCTGTTCTTCTGCGTCCCCGGCTTCACGCGCGACGGGCATGAGTTCGCTGCGGATGCGGTCGCGCGTGGGGCGGCGGCGCTGGTGGTGGAGCGGGCGCTGGGGTCGGGTGTGCCGGAGGTCGTGGTGCCATCGGTGCGGATGGCCATGGGGCCGGCCGCGGCGCGCTTCTACGGCGATCCGACCGCGGAGCTCGACGTCGTCGGCGTCACCGGCACGAACGGCAAGACGACGACCGCGTTCCTCGTGCGGGCGCTGCTGGAGGCGGCGGGGCGGCAGTGCGGGCTGCTGGGCACGGTCACGTCGTTCGTCGGCGGCGTCGAGCGCTCGGTCGAGCGCACGACCGCCGAGGCGATCGACCTCCAGCGCGACTTCCGCGCGATGCTCGACGGCGGGGACGCGGCGTGTGCGATGGAGGTGTCGTCGCACGCGCTCAGACTCGGCCGCGCCGCCGGGACGCGCTTCGCGGCGGCGATCTTCACGAACCTCACGCAGGACCACCTCGACTTCCACCCGACGATGGAGGACTACTTCCAGGCGAAGCGGCTGCTGTTCGAGACGGGTCCGCGCGTGGCGGTCCTGAACGTGGACGACGAGCACGGCCGCCGGCTCGCGGAGGAGATCGACCCCGCCCGCCCGCCGGTCACGTTCGCGATCGACCGCGAGGCGAGCTACCGCGCCACCGAGCTGGAGAGCGGCTTCGCGGGGACGCGCTTCACCGCGCTCACGCCGGACGGGCCGGTCGCGCTCATGACGCCGCTTCCCGGGCGCTTCAACGTCTCGAACGTGCTCGGCGCGGTCGCGGCCGTGCGTGCGCTCGGCGTCTCGTTGGAGCAGATCGCCGCGGCGCTTCCGCAGGCCGGCCGCGTGCCGGGCCGCTTCGAGCCGGTCGACGAGGGGCAGCCGTTCGCCGTGCTGGTCGACTACGCGCACACGCCCGACTCGCTCGAGAACGTGCTGAGCGCGGCGCGCCCGCTGACGCGCGGGCGGCTGTGGTGCGTGTTCGGCTGCGGCGGCGACCGCGACCGCGGCAAGCGGCCGCTGATGGGGGAGATCGCCGCGCGGCTGGCCGATTGCACGATCGTGACGTCCGACAACCCGCGCTCGGAGGATCCGGAGGCGATCGTCGCGGAGATCGTGGCGGGGATCGCGAGGGAGGTCGTCGTCGAGGTGGACCGCCGCGCCGCGATCGGCCGGGCGATCGCCGGAGCGCAGGAGGGCGACGTCGTCGTGATCGCCGGCAAGGGGCACGAGCAGGGCCAGGAGTACGCGAACGGCGAGAAGGTCCCGTTCGACGACGCGACGGTCGCGCGCGAGGCGCTCAGGAGCGTCCTCGCGCGATGAGGTCCTGGACGCCCGAGCGGATCGCCGAGGCAGCGGGCGCGCGGATCGCCGCGCCGGCGCCGCGCGCGGAGGGCCCCGCCCGCGTCACGATCGACTCCCGCGAGATCGTCCCGGGCGACCTGTTCGTCGGCCTGCCGGGCGAGACGCACGACGGCGGCCGCTTCGCCGCACGGGCGCTGGCCGACGGCGCCTGGGGCGTGCTGGCGGCGCCCGCGCACGCCGAGGGGCTCGACGCCGCAACCGGCGTGGTGCTCGCCGCCGACGACCCGCTCGCCGCGCTCCAACAGCTCGCGCGCACATGGCGACGCGAGCTGGGCGCCAAGACGATCGCGATCACCGGCTCGACCGGCAAGACCTCGACGAAGGACATCCTCGCCGCGCTGCTCGCGCCCCACCGCCGGACGTTCGTCTCGCGCGGGAACTTCAACACCGAGATCGGGCTGCCGCTCGAGCTGCTCGCCGCGCCCGAGGGCACTGAGGCGCTCGTGCTGGAGATGGGCATGCGCGGCCCGGGCCAGATCGCCGAGCTGGCGCGGATCGCCGAGCCCGACGTCGGCGTGATCGTCAACATCGGCCCGGCGCACCTCGAGCTGCTCGGCTCGATCGAGGCGATCGCGGCCGCCAAGGCCGAGCTGATCGCCGACCTGCACGGCGACGCCACCGCGGTGATCCCCGCGAACGAGCCGCTGCTCGACCCGCACCGGCGCGACGACGTCGAGACCGTCACGTTCGGCCCAGGCGGCGACGTGACGCTGATCTCGCAGACGCCCGAGGGGCACGTCGCGATCGACGCACAGGGCGAGCGCATTCAGCTGAAGCTCGACTTCCAGCAGCGGCACCTGCGCGGGAACCTGCTCGCGGCGGTCGCCGCCGCCCGGGCGATCGGGGTCAGGCCCGCGGGCGCGGTGACGGTCGCGTTCAGCGGACGGCGCGGCGAGCGGACCCGCCTGGAGAACGGGGTGACCGTCATCGACGACTGCTACAACGCCAACCCGATGTCCATGCGCGCGGCCCTCGACGACCTCGCCGCCACCGCCGGCGAGGGACGCCGCGTGGCGGTGCTCGGCGACATGCTGGAGCTGGGCCCCGAGGAAGCCCGATTCCACGCCGAGATCGGCGCGCATGCGGCCGCGTGCGGGGTGGACCTGCTCGTCGCGGTCGGCGAGCGCAGCCGCGCCGCGGCCGAGGCGTTCGAGGCGGCGGCCGACGACGGCGAGACGCAGGTCGTCGCCGACGCGGCACAGGCGGCGACGCTCGTCCCCAAGCTCGTGCGCGCCGGCGACACCGTGCTCGTGAAGGCCTCGCGCGGCATCGGGCTCGAGGCGGTCGTGGCGGCGCTCGCGGATGACACCGACTCGTCCGCGGCCGGCTGATGGGCCGCGTGCTGATCGCGGGGACCGCCTCGCTGCTGATCTGCATCTTCCTGAGCCCGAAGTTCATCGCCTTCATCCGCGAGCGCGAGTTCGGCCAGCACATCCGCGAGGAGGGGCCGGAGGGCCACCACACGAAGGCGGGCACGCCGACGATGGGCGGGCTCGTCATCTTCGCCGCCGTCTCGATCCCGTTCCTGATCCTGACCGACTACACGTGGCAGGCGATCGGCGTCTTCGGCGCCGCGATCGCGTGCGCGCTGGTCGGCTTCGCCGACGACTACATGAAGATCGTCCGCCGTCGCTCGCTCGGCCTGCGCGGGCGCACGAAGCTGCTCGCGACGATCGCGATCTCGGTCGGCCTGTGGCTGGCGGCGACGCGGGGCGCCGGCCTGCAGGAGACGGTGAGACTGCGGATCGTCGACGCGCAGGTCGACCTCGCCTGGGCCGGCGGGGTCTTCTACCTGATCTTCATCTACCTCGTCGTCGCCGGGACGACATCCGGCGTGAACCTCACCGACGGGCTCGACGGGCTCGCCGCCGGCTGCGCGGCGATCGTGCTGCTCGCCTACGTCGGCATCACCTACATCACCACCGGGCAGAGCGATCTGACGCTGCTGGCCGGCTGCCTGATCGGCGGCTGCGTCGGCTTCCTGTGGTTCAACTCGTTCCCCGCGAACATCTTCATGGGGGACACCGGCTCGCTCGGCATCGGCGGCGCGATCGCGGGCCTCGCGGTGATGACGAAGACGGAGATCCTGCTCGTGATCCTCGGCGGGATCTTCGTGCTCGAGACGCTGTCGGTCGCGCTGCAGGTGTTCGCCTTCCAGAGCTTCCGCAAGCGCGTCTTCCTGATGGCGCCGATCCACCACCACTTCGAGATGCGCGGCTGGTCGGAGACGAAGATCATCCTGCGCTTCTGGATCATCGCGTCGGTCTGCGCCGCGGTCGGCTTCACGATCTACCAGCAGTCGATTCGATGAGCGTCCGACCGCCCCTTCCCGGCGGTCCCTACCTCGTCGTGGGGCTCGCGCGCTCTGGGATCGCGGCGGCGCTCGCGCTGCACGCGCGGGGAGAGACGGTGGTCGGCGTGGACGCAGGCGCGCCGGACGTCGGCAGGCTTGCGGCGGAGGGCGTCGAAGTGCACCTGGATGACCCAGGCGTCCAGCTGCTCGATCGCGTCGCGACCGTCGTCAAGAGTCCTGGCGTCCCGCACACGGCGCCGGTCGTGGAGGCGGCGCGTGCGCGCGGGCTCGCGCTGGTGGGAGAGCTGGAGCTGGCCTGGCGTCTCCTGCCCAACGACTTCATCGCCGTGACGGGGACGAACGGCAAGACGACGACGACCGAGTGGATCGGCCACGTCCACCGCGAGGCGGGCCTGCCGGTCGCGGTGGCGGGGAACGTGGGGACGGCCGCCGCGTCGCTGGTGGGGTCGGTCGACCCCGCCGCCACGATCGTCTGCGAGGCCTCGTCCTTCCAATTGGAGGACACGACCGCGTTCGCGCCCGACGCGGCGGTGCTGCTGAACGTCTCGCCAGACCATCTGGACCGGCACGGCATGTTCGAGGCCTACCGCGAGGCCAAGCTCAATGTGTTCCGCCGGCAGGGGCCGGAGGCGGTGGCGGTCGCGCCCGCCGCACTCGCCGGAGACGTTCCCGGCTCGGCGCGCCGCGTGACGTTCGACGATCCCGAGCCGCTGCCGGACGCTGAGATCGGACTGCCGGGACTGCACAACCGTCAGAACGCGATGGCGACGGCGGCGGTCTGTCTCGCGCGGGGAATCGACCCCGACGCGGTGCGCGCCGGGCTGCGCTCCTTCCGCGGCGTCGCGCACCGGCTCGAGTCGATCGCCGAGCTCGACGGCGTCCAATACGTCAACGACTCGAAGGCGACGAACGTCGACTCGACGCTGGTGGCGCTGCGGTCGTATGCGCCCGGCACCGTGCACCTGATCCTCGGCGGCCGCACGAAGGCGCAGGACTTCGCGCCGCTCGCGCCGCTCGTCCGCAACCGTTGCTCCTCGGTCCACCTGATCGGCGAGGGCGCGGGGGAGATCGCCGCCGCGCTCGCCGACACAGGCGTCCCGCTGCACGAGGACGGCGACATGGAGCGCGCGGTGCACGCCGCCCGCGCCGCCGCCACGCTCGGCGAGGTCGTGCTGCTCTCGCCGGCCTGCGCGAGCTTCGACCAGTACCCCGACTTCGAGGCGCGCGGCGAGCACTTCCGCGCGCTCGTGGAGGCGCTGTGAGCAGACGCGCCAGACCCGCGCGCCGCAGAGCGCCGTCGCGCCCGCAGCCGGTCGAGCAGCGCGTACTGCTGACCGCCGCGCTGATCCTGCTCGCGTTCGGCGCCGTGATGGTCTACAGCGCCTCCTCGGCGCGCAACCTGCTGCAGGGCGACGGCGACGGCACGCAGTTCCTCGTGCGCTACCTGCTGTTCGGCGCCTTCGGCCTCGGCGCGATGCACGTGCTCTCCCGCCACGGCGTCGCGCTGCTGCGCCGCTACACGCCGCTGCTGCTGATCGGCTCGTTCGGGCTGGTGCTGCTGGTGCTGGTGCCGGGGATCGGCATCGAGGTCAACGGCGCGCGGCGCTGGATCGGCCCGGGGACGCTGTCGTTCCAGCCGTCGGAGCTGATGAAGCTCGCGCTGATCCTCTACGTCGCCCAGTTCCTCGCCGCGCACCCGCGCCGGATCCAGACGTTCAAGGGGATGGTCAGCCCGATCGTGATGGTGACGGGCGCGGCCGCGGTGCTCGTGGCGGCCGAGCCGGACCTCGGCACCGCGCTCGTGATCTGCGGCGCGGTCGCGGCGCTGCTCGTCGCGGCCGGCGTGCCGCTGCGCTACCTCGGCTGGCTCGCCGCCGGCGGGGCCGTGCTGATCGTGATGCTCGCGCTCGTCCAGCCCTACCAGCAGGCGCGCCTGACCGCCTTCCTGGACCCGTGGGCGAGCGCGTCGAGCAGCGGCTTCCAGTCGGTGCAGGGCCAGATCGCGCTCGGCTCCGGCGGGCTGTTCGGCGTCGGGCTCGGACAGTCGGTGCAGAAGGTCTTCTACCTGCCGGAGGCGCACACCGACTTCATCCTCGCGGTGATCGGGGAGGAGCTCGGCGTCGTCGGCGTCTGCACCGTGATCGCGCTGTTCGGGCTGATCGCGTGGGCGGGCCTGCGGATCGCGCGGGCGGCGACCGCCCCGTATGCCAAGCTGCTGGCGACCGGTCTCACCTCGCTGATCCTGTGCCAGGCGACGCTCAACATCTTCGTGGTGCTCGGCATCGCGCCGCTGACCGGCGTGCCGCTGCCGTTCATCTCGTACGGCCCGACGAACCTCACCGTGATCCTCGCGGCCGTCGGGCTGCTGCTGAACGTCTCGGAGACGAACCGCGCCGGGCTGCGGCTCGTCGAGCCCTCCTCGCGGCGTCGTGACGCGAGCGCCCCGGATCGCGATCGCCGCCGGCGGGACGGCGGGGCACGTCGTGCCGGCGCTGGCGGTCGCAGACGCGCTGCGGGCTGACGGCGCTGCGGTCTCCTTCGTCGGCGGGGAGCGGGCCGAGGCCGAGCTGGTGCCGGCGGCGGGGTATGAGCTGCACGGGATCCGGGTCGAGGGTCTGCACCGCACGAACCCACTCCGTGCCGCCCGCGCCGCTTTCCTCGCCGTGCGGGCCGTCTTCACCTCGATCCGCCTGCTGCGCAGACTGAGAGCCGACGCGGTGATGGGCGGCGGCGGCTACGTCGCCGGGCCGGTCGGCCTGGCGGCCGTGCTGCTGCGGATTCCGTTGGTGCTGACGGAGGCCGACTCGCATCTCGGCATCGCCAACCGCCTGCTGGCGCCGTTCGCGCGGCGGGTGTGCCTGGCGTTCCCGATCGCAGGGCGTTCCGGGGAGCGCTACCGCGTGACCGGCCGGCCGGTGCCCGCGCCGGCGACCGATCGCGCCGCCGCGCGCGCGCGCTTCGGCTTCGGGACCGACGACACCGTCGTGCTCGTGTTCGGCGGCTCGCTCGGCGCCCGCTCGATCAACCACGCCGCCGTCGCAGCGTTCGCGGACGTCCCGTACCGCGTGCTGCACGCCGCCGGCGCGCGCGACTTCCCGACGCTCAGCGCGCCCGGCCCGCACTACGACCTGCGCGAGTACATCCGCGACTTCGGCGACGCGCTGCTCGCCAGCGATCTCGTCGTCGCACGCTCCGGCGGATCGATCTTCGAAGTGGCGGCGCACGGCAGACCGGCGATCCTGATCCCGTACCCCGCCGCCGCCGCCGACCACCAGACGGCGAACGCGAGATGGATGGCCGACGGCGGCGCCGCGCTCGTGATCGCCGACGCCGAGCTCACCGCCGAGCGCCTGCGCACCGAGGTGGACGGCCTCCTCGCCGACCCCGACCGCCTGTCGACGATGGCCCGTGCCTCGGCCACCCTCGCCCGCCCCGACGCGGCCCGCGACATCGCCGCGGAGCTGCTCGCCGCCGCCGCGCACAGCTAGCACTGGCACTCCGCCATATCGTTGCGTTCACGTGGTGAGCCGTCGCAGACCGGCCGCTACGGTGCTGGGCATGGAGCAGCCCGAGCACCTCAGAACCATCGAAGACGCCCGGTGCGAGCCACGTTCCCGACGGTTCGAGACGGTCGCGGACATGTGGCTGTCCGACGACCCGCCGTGGGATCGCGAGGTGCTCGATAACATCGATGAGCTTGCTTGGCGGCTCAGCGAGCTTCGCGCCATGGGGGACCGGGGCCAACTGCTCGGATGGACTCGCCTGCGATGAAGAAGCCGCCACTCGGCGGAGCGATCGTCCTCGCCGACAAGTCCGCGGTCAGCCGAGCGGAGCACCCGTCAGTGCGTCAGGAGATTGTCGACGCCTTCAACGCAAGACAGATCGTGACGTGCTCAATCGTCACGCTTGAGCTCATGTACTCGGCACGCAACGTTCAAGAGCTCGAGGACTTTGATGCGACGCAGTCCATGCTTCGCGACATCCCGATGACCGACTCGATTCACCGAGCTGCATTGACCGCCATCCGCGAGCTTGCACTGCGCGGCGCCGGACGCCACCGGGTCCCTGTCGTCGACGTCCTGATCGCCGCCGCCGCGCAGGAGGCGGGGATCGGGGTGCTCCATTACGACCACGACTTCGACCGGCTCGCCGAGGTGCTGCACTTCAGCAGCGTCTGGCTGGCGCCGGTCGGCTCGCTGGCCTAACGGTCCGGGCCAAGCCGGCGGACCCGTGCCGGCGGGTGCGCTCGCTAGCCTGCGGCCGGTGACTGACGGCGAACACCCTTGGGCCGGGCGGCGGCTGCACTTCATCGGGATCGGCGGCGCGGGGATGAGCGGCCTGGCGCTCGTGGCACGGGCGCTCGGGGCGAGTGTCACCGGCTCGGATCGCGCGGAGTCGCCGACGCTCACACGCCTGCGCGACGCGGGGTGCGAAGCGGCCGTCGGCCACGACGCCGCCAACGTCCCACCGGACGCCGAGGTCGTCTATTCGACGGCGGTCCCCGAAGACAACCCCGAGCGCACGATTGCACGCGATCGCGGTCAGAGAGAGCTGCACCGCGCCGACCTGCTCGCGGAGATCACGACGCTGCGCCGCTGCATCGCCGTCACCGGCACGCACGGCAAGACCACCACCACGAGCATGGTCGTGCACGCGCTGCGCGGCTGCGGGATGGATCCGGGCTACCTCGTCGGCGGCGACGTGCGCTCTACGGGCTCGAACGCCGGCTGGGGCGCGGGGGAGTGGGTCGTCGTCGAGGCGGACGAGTCCGACCGCTCGCTGCTCAAGCTCCATCCGGACGTCGCCGTGCTCACGAACGCCGAGCTCGACCACCATGCGACATATGCCTCGCAGCAGGACGTCGACGACACGTTCCGCGCGTTCCTTGCCAGAGCGACCGAAGGGATCGTCGTATGGGACCGGCCGGAGCTGACGACGCTCAGCCGCAACGGCTTCGCGCCTGTCGTCGCCTTCGACGTCCCCGACCCGCGGCTCGGCGCCGACGGCGTGCGCTTCGACTGGCGTGACATCGAGGTGCGGCTGCCGGTTCCCGGCGCCCACAACGCGCTCAACGCCGCCGCCGCGCTGGAGGCGTGCCGGCTCGCCGGCGCCGATCCGGTGCAGGCGGCGCAGGCGCTCCAGGACTTCCAGGGCGCCGGGCGCCGCTTCGAGCTGCTCGGCACGACCGCCGGCGGCGCGACCGTCTACGACGACTACGCCCACCACCCGACCGAGGTCGCGGCCACGATCGCGGCGGCACGCACGCTCGGGCCGAACCGCGTCGTCGTCGTCTTCCAGCCGCACCTCTACTCGCGCACGCGGGCGCTCGCGCGGGACTTCGGCCGCGCGCTGGCGGCCGCGGACGTCGTCGTCGTGCTCGACGTCTACCGCGCGCGCGAGCGGCCGGAGGACTTCCCCGGCGTCGACGGCAAGCTGATCGCCGACGCGGCCGCGGACGCAGCCAACGGCCGTACCGTCGCATGGCTGCCGCGCTTCGACGACGCGGAGCGTTTCCTGCGCGCGCAGCTCAAGCACGGCGACGTCTGCCTCGCGATGGGCGCCGGCGACGTCGACCGGCTCGGCCGCAGGCTGGTGGCGCAGCCGTGATGGGTCCGACGCTGCCGGCGGGCGTCCAGCCGAACTTCCCGCTCGCGCGCCTCACGACCGTCCGCACCGGCGGCCATGGGGAGTTCTTCGCCCGTCCGGCCACGCCGCAGCAGCTGGTGGAGCTGTTGGCGTGGGCACGCGCCAACGATCACGAGGTAGGGGTCGTCGGCTCGGGGTCGAACCTGCTGATAGCGGACGCAGGCGTCCGTGGACTCGTGATGAAGCTCGACAAGGACCTCGCGCAGATCGAACGGGACGGGACGCGGCTGAGCTGCGGCGGCGGCGCGCGCCTTCCGTCGGTGTCCGCGCGTGCCGCGAACGCCGGCCTGACCGGCATCGAGTTCGGCGTGAACATCCCCGGCACCGTCGGCGGGGCGGTGCGCATGAACGCGAACGCCTACGGCGGCGAGCTCGCCCGCGTGCTCGAGCACGTCGACGTCGCGACGGCGGACGGCGTCGAGCGCCGCACGCCCGACCAGCTCGGCTTCGCCTATCGCAGATCGAACCTGCGGGCCGGCGAGATCGTCGCCGCCGCGTCCTTCCAGCTCGCGCCCGCGCCGGTCGAGCGGGTCAAGGCGACGCTCGCCGACATGCGCGCCAAGCGCAAGGCCGCCCAGCCGTCCGGCATCAAGACGTTCGGCTCGACCTTCAGAAACCCGGACGACCCGCGCGCGGAGGGCCGCACCGCCGGCCAGCTGCTCGACGCGGCCGGCTGCCGCGGCCTGCGCGTCGGCGGCGCCGGCTTCTCCGAGAAGCACGCGAACTTCGTCGAGAACCACGGCAGAGCGAGCACCGCCGACGTGCTGGCGCTGATGGCCGAGGGCCGCCGCCGCGTGCACGAGCGCTTCGGGATCGTGCTGGAGCCGGAGGTGCAGACGCTCGGCGACGTGGCCTGGCCCGAGCAGTGGGAGCTGGCGGCATGAGCGCGCTCGCCGAACGGCTGCGCACGCTGCCGCAGCTGCGACGGCCGCGGCCGCAGGTGCTGGTCGCCGCAATTGCCGCGTTCGTGCTGCTGCTCGCCGGCTGGTTCTGGCTGCGCGACTCCTCGCTGGTCGCCGTGCGCACGGTCGAGATCAGCGGGATCGACGGCGCGCAGGGCGTGCGCGTGCGCGCCGCGCTCGAAGAGGCGGCTCGCTCGATGACGACGCTGCATGTCCGCCAAGGCGCGCTCGACACCGCCGCCAAGCCGTTCGCGATCGTGAAGCGGATCGAGGCCAGCACCGACTTCCCGCACACGATGCGCATCCACGTCGTCACGAACGTGGCCGTGGGCGCGGTCGTGCTCGACGGGCGGCGGACCGCCGTCACGTCCGACGGGACGATCCTGCGAGACGTGACGGCTCCGGCCGCGCTGCCGGAGATCCCGCTGCGCTCGACGCCCGGCGGCGCGCGGCTCACGGAACGCTCGGCGGTCGCGGCCGTCGCCGCGCTCGGGGCGGCGCCGAGCGCGCTGCGCTTCCGCGTCGGTGCGGTCCGCACGACGGCGGACGACGGGCTCGAGCTGCAGCTGGCGCACGGCCCGCTGGTGATCTTCGGAGACCCGACGCGACTGGGGGCCAAGTGGGCCGCGGCCGCGGCCGTGCTGGCGGATCGGGAGGCGGCGGGCGCCAGCACGATCGACGTCTCGGCCCCGGAGCGGCCGGCGGTCAGCGGCCTTCCCGGCGGAGCCCCGGCAGGCGGGGATTCCGACATCCCGACGCTGCCCGAGAGCGCGACCCAACCTAACCCTATAGCTGAGCCTCAGACTGACCCTACGACCGGGTCAAGTCTCAACCCGTAGTTGAGACTTCTCGGTTCTGCAACGTCCGTTGCGGCGCGCGAGACCCGTTGACAGCCCGCCGAACAAGGCCATAACGTGCCACACTCTCGCACGCCTTCAGTCGGGCGAAAGTCTCGACGCTAACTCAAGGGTCGGACGGTAACCATCATGGAAAGCGGCAGCTACCTCGCAGTCATCAAGGTCGTCGGCGTCGGCGGCGGCGGTACGAACGCGGTCAACCGCATGGTCGACGCAGGCCTGCGCGGGGTCGAGTTCATCGCCGCGAACACCGACGCCCAGGCGCTCGCGATGTGCGACGCCGACATCAAGCTGAACATCGGCCACGAACTGACGAAGGGCCTCGGCGCGGGCGCCAACCCCGACGTCGGCCACGGCGCCGCGGCCGAGTCGCGCGACGAGATCAAGGAAGCGCTCAAGGGCGCGGACATGGTCGTCGTCACCGCCGGCGAGGGCGGCGGCCCCGGTACCGGCGCCGCGCCCGGGATCGCCGAGATCGCCAAGAACGAGATCGGCGCGCTGACCGTCGGCGTCGTCACGCGTCCGTTCGGCTTCGAGGGCTCGCAGCGCTCCAGACAAGCCGAGGAGGGGATCCAGCGCCTGCGCGAGCAGGTCGACACGCTGATCGTGATCCCGAACGAGAAGCTGCTCGGCATCGTCGAACGCCGCACGACGATCCTCGAGGCCTTCAAGGAAGCCGACAACGTCCTGCGCCAGGGCGTCCAGGGCATCACCGACCTGATCACGATCCCCGGCCTGATCAACCTCGACTTCGCCGACGTGCGCACGATCATGCACAACGCCGGCACCGCGCTGATGGGCATCGGCAGCGCCTCCGGCGAGACGCGCGCCGCCGACGCGGCGAAGGCCGCGATCGCCTCCCCGCTGCTGGAGGAGTCGGTCGAGGGCGCGACCGGGATCCTGCTCAACATCACCGGCGGCCACGACCTCGGCCTGTTCGAGGTCAACGAGGCGGCGGAGATCGTCAACGCGGCCTCCGACCAGGACTCGAACATCATCTTCGGCGCCGTGATCGACGACGCGATGGGCGACGACGTGCGCGTGACCGTGATCGCCACCGGCTTCGACCACAGCGGCCGCGGCATCGGGCGCACGAGCAGCGCGCGCGAGGAGGCGCGCCGCACGCGCCGCGACCGCGACGTCACGCTCGACGATCGCCAGCGCTCCTCGCTGGAGATCTCCGACGACGAGATCGACATCCCGTCGTTCCTGCGCGACAAGTAGCCGTCCTCGCCGCCCGTCGTGAGCGCGTCGGGCGGCGGGCTCAGGCCGGGCGCGTCGTATGCGCCAAGTTGGTTGACTAATCAGACGGCAATTCGGTAAATTGCCTTATGTCAACCACTTCGGTGGTGGTTCTTAGCGACGTTCATATCGGGAATGGCGCTCGCACCACGTGGTATCAGCAATCGGTTCACGAGCCGTATCTGATCGCTGCGCTTGAAGCGATCGCAAAGCGCGGTGACGTGCAGGAGCTCATCTTCCTGGGCGACCTGTTCGACCTGTGGACGTACCCGCCCTCCGTGCGGCCGCCGTCGGTTGCCGACATCGTCGCCGCCAACCCCAACACGCTCGGCCCGGGCGGTGCGCTGGCCCGTGCGATCGCGGCGGTGCCGAGAGCGTCGCTGCTGCTCGGCAATCACGACGGCACGCTGACGCAGGAGGACATCGCCACGCTGCAGGCGGCGGTCGGGCCGATCGCGCTGGTCGAATCGGTGTATGTGCGTACCGGTTCAACCGGCGCGAAGACGGTCTTCAGCCACGGACATCTGTGGACGATGTTCAACGCGCCCGACGAGACGTCGCCTTGGAACACCCTGCCGGTGGGGCACTTCGTCACGCGCGCGTTCGCTTACGAGATGGCCAACACGTTGAGCGCAGGGCAGACCGTCGCCGACCTGAGGAACATGGGGGCGCCGAACGGGTTCAGCCTGCTGCCGTTCCTGGAATCGATCGATCCGACCAGGGAGCCGGACATCGTGGAACTGCTGCTCAACGACGTGTGCAAGGTCACGCTGATGCCCGAGTCGCTGCCGATCGTGCTCCCCGATGGCAGCACGACGACGGTGGCCGACGCGAAGCGGATCTACGCCGACCTCTTCACCCGCTGGGTCGCGCGCGAGGGCGGGAGCGTGCTCAACGCCGGCCGTGCCGCGCTGGCGGACGGCTACGGCGAATACCTCGCGTGGTTTGCGCAGCGGCTCGCGATCCAGCACAGCGCCGACCTCGTCGTCATGGGACACACCCATACGCCGATCGGCGGGGTGTCGATCTCCCCGATCAATTACTTCAACAGCGGCTTTGAGTGTGCGTCGATCCCCGACACTCCGCCGAAGGAGTTCACCTTCACCGTCGTCGACCTCGACACGGCCGCCGCCGAGATCTTTCAAGTGACGAAGGGGGCGTCCGGGTACGAGATCACGGAGTCGCCTGCGCGTCCGCTCGATTCCGTCGTCCAGTGGCCGGCGCTCGATTACTCCTGCTACATCCGCATCGAGAACCAGACGTCGCAGCCGTTGACCAGTTCGGCGCTCCACGTCGACGAGGGCGCCTGGGTGGTGCCGCCGCCGACGACGATCGCGCCCGGCGAACGCGTCGACGCGTGGCTCCAGGACAGGGTGGGCCCGTATGGCAGCGGCGGCGGCGTGACGTACGCCCAGGGCGCTCAGTCGCTCGCGTTCCGGTTCAGCTGTCCGACTGGGCTGTCCGCCAACACCGCGTCTGGGCCCGGCGACGACTTCGTCGCGCGTTCGGGGTCCGGCGCGTGGCAGTCGCGCGGACAGGTCCCGCACTGGGGCCATCCGCTGCAGGTGCGGTTCACCGTCGAGGGGAGGGACGCATGAGCGAATGGACGCCTCAGACGCCTTTGGGGGAGGCCGTCTACGCGGCCGGGTTCAGCTACGAACCCGCGCAGGACATCGTCTACTCGCGGATGGACGCGCTGCAACGGCACTTCGGCTACGCCTACGGGTACGACGCCGCGGCGCCTGCGATGAGCGCGGTGCTCGACTGCGAGCCGATCTTCTTCGACTACGGCGGCAGGCATTGGATGATCGAGCTGTGGAAAGGGCAGTACGGCCTGGAGACGGGCTGCGAGATCGGGGTCTACACGCGCCCGATCGACGCCCACAACCCGATCTACACGCTGCTGGACGCCGCGGTCGGCAGGCGCTTCGGCGACGGCGTGCCGTCGCACAACCTGTTCTACGACTGCGCGGGCGACGAAGACCTGTTGGAGCTGTCGTTGACGTTGTACCGCGACGGCACGCGCATGTTCTCGCGCGGCCCGCAGCCGCATTGGTGGTTGACCGGGTTCAAGTGGGGCGTCTGCTCCGAACCGGCAGACCTGTCCGTCGACGTCAGCATCGCGCTGAGGGACGAAGCGATGCGGGACGCGTTCCTCGGCGCGATCAGCGACCGGGCGTACCCGAACCTCGCCGTCGAGCACAACACCGTCAGCTTCACGTTCGAGCGCCCGTTCTCGCCGCAGCCGCCGGTGGACCCCGCAATCGTCAAGCAGATCCTGGCTGACGACGGCGCGATCGTCGCCGCCTACGACGCGCTGCGCTTCGCGTCGAACGACCCCAACAGGGTGCAGGCCGAGTTCCTCCCGGCCTGCGGGCTCGGCCTGCTGCGACTGGCCGATCTGTACGGCCGCACCGTCTCACAGGGTGCGGTCGAGGCCGAGCAGCAGATCGAGGCCGTCGTGAACGCGCTGACGGCGGCCTTCGAGGTGACCGCCGAACGCGTCCAGACGTGGCTCAGCGCCGCCATGACGGAATTCGCCGCCTGGGTGAGCGCGTTCGAGCTCTATCTGCATCTGCCGCTCGACTTCGCGTGCTACGTGGAGATCGACAACACGCACGGCACGTCGGATCTGCTCCTGCAGTCGAGGAGCGCGCAAGAGGGGCATTACGTCGTGCAGCCGCCGAGCTCGATCGCGCTCGGCGACGTCGGACGGTTCGTGCTGCAGGATCCGAAGCCGAGCTTCGTCGGATCGGACGGAACGGTCGCGTATTCGTACTGCGACGCGAGGCTGGCGGCGAGGACCGTGACAGTCGCGTACGCGTGCCCCACCGGATTCGCTTCCAACAGGGCGTCGGTGAGCCAACCCGAATGGGTCCTGTACGCGAAGTCGGGCGACGCGCAGCAGCCGTGGCAGACATCGGTGCCGACGAGGGGTCACCCGCTGTACGTGGAGACCGTCGCCGAACGTGCACACGCGACCGAGCGCGTGGCCGCCTGCTGACGGCGCCCCACCGCCGAGCACGCTCCGGATGCCGGTAGGCTGCCACGCGCACCAGCAACGGCGGGAACCGGGAGGCGCAGATGGGCACAGGCGGGGACACGGGCGCGCAGCGGCTGCGCACGCTCCAGCACATCGTGGTCGTGATGATGGAGAACCGCTCCTTCGACCACATGCTCGGCTACCTGACGCGCGAGGGCATGACCGAGGTCGACGGCCTCACCGGCGCGGAGTTCAACCTCGACGACAGGGGCGCGAAGCGCTTCGTGCACGCGTTCGACGCCGAGGCGCAGAGAGTCCAGCGCCGCGGCGAGGCGCTGCAGAAGAAGCTCGACCCCGACCATTCGCCGAGAGGCGTGCGAACGCAGCTCGGCCCCGGCTACGGCCGCGACGGCACGAACGGCGGCTTCGTCAAGAGCTTCATCGAGAGCCGCGATCCCAGAGACGACGTCGAGCGCTCGCTGTACGGCGTCCCGATGGGCTACTACACGAGCAAGGACGTGCCCGTCTACGACCACCTCGCGCGCCAGTTCTGCGTCTGCGACGCCTGGCATGCGGCGATCCCTGGCGACACGTGGCCCAACCGCCTGTTCGCGCTGTGCGGGCAGGCCGGTCCGAAGGTCGTCGAGGGCGACGTCTGGCAGCACGTGCCGAAGCCGCTGCTGAAGCGGCTGAAGGGGATGCCGCTCTACGACGTGCCGGCGTTCACGCGCCAGCTGAGGAAGAACCAGTGGCGCTGGTACTCGCACGACCCGGCCACGCTGCGTGCGGCCGACGGCGCCTACCGCAACCCCGGCGACCTGATGCGCGACAACTTCGCCTTCTTCGACCGCCGCCAGGTCGACTGGCTCACCGAGTCGCTCGAGCGCCCGATCGTGCGCGGCGGCTCGTTCCTCGACGACGCCGCGCGCGGGACGCTGCCGCAGGTCTCCTGGATCGACCCCAACTTCGTCGACCTCAGCGTGCTCGAGTCGAACTCGAACGACGACCATCCGCCGTCGGACATCCGCGCCGGCCAGGCGTTCGTGTTCGAGGTCTACGACGCGCTGCGCCGCTCGCCGAGATGGCGGGACACGCTGCTGATCGTCACCTACGACGAGCACGGCGGCTTCTACGACCACGCGATGCCGCCGCCGCTGCCGGCCGACGACCCGTCCGGCTTCAGAACGTACGGGCTGCGCGTGCCGGCGCTGTTCGCCGGGCCGCGCGTGAGACGGCAGGTGCTGCACGCGCCGCCGCGGATCGAGGACGGCCGCGACGAGCGCGAGCAGCCGGTGTGGGACCACGGGTCGCTCAGCAAGACGATCCTCACGGCGTTCGCCGCCAACCCGAGGAGAGCGATCGGCGCGATGCCGCTGCGCGTGCAGCGCGCGCCGCATCTCGGCGACGTGCTGCTCGAGGAGCCGCGCACCGACGTCGACGAGCCGCGCAACGAGCACGGCCTGATGGACGCCTGGCGTTTGGAGGCGCGCAACCGTCGCAAGGCCGCGATCCCGGTGCCGCCCGCGGCCCCCGAGGGCGAGCCCGAAGGCACGCGCTCGGCCGCCCCCGACGGCGCCGGCCATCCGGTCGTGCTGACGGACTTCCAGTCCGAGTGGCAGCGATTCGCGATCGCGATGCGGCGGGCTGGGACGGAGGCCTGAGCGGCCCCTGAGCCGCCGGTCGCTCAGCGCACGATCGTGAAGCGCAGCGTGGTTGCGGCGCTGCGGTTGCCGGAGGCGTCGGCGGCCGTCAGCCGCAGCTCGTAGCGGCCGGGCCGCAGCGCTCTCCTGCCGATGCGCCCGCTGAACGGGATCGCGGCCGCGCGGACGTCGAGCCGACGCGTCAACGTCCCGACCGCTCTGCGCGCCGTGCAGCGTCTGCCGTGGCGCGCGGTGGTGCGGCAGCGCCCGTGGATGCGACGGCCGGCGCGCAGCCGCGCGATCGCGATGCGCACGTCGGCCGCCTCCGACAGCGTCAGCCGCAGCGTCGTGCCGGCGGGCGCGCGGCGGCGCGCGGCGGCGAGCGCGGTGGCGCCTCTCGCGACGCGGAAGCGCGTGGCGGTCAGCCGGGCGCCGGAGATGGTCGGGCGGACGTGATCCTCGATGCGGATCGTCGTGTTCGCGGTCGTCGCGTTGCCCGCCGGGTCGGTGGCGGTCACGGTCACGGTGCGCGTGCCGGGGGTGGCGTAGACGTGAGCGACCGAGGCGCCGTGCGTCGTCACGCCGTCGCCGATGTCCCAGCGCACGTCGACCGGTGCGCTCACGTCAGCGGTCGCCGCGCTGAACGTGACCGGCGCGCCCGCCTCGGCGCTGCTCGGAACGGCGAGCGAGAGGGAGGGCGCAACGCCGTCGATGCGTCGCAGCACGACGCTCGCCGGACCGCCGCCGGTCGGCACCTCGCGCGTCGCGACGATCCCAAGCGGCTGCGTCGCGCTGCCGGCGAGCGCGACGCGCGGCAGCGTCACGGCCCGACCGGGAAGCGGTGCCGCGTCAAGCGGCGTGAGCGCGCCGCCGAGCGAGCGGCGGACGAGCGTCAGCGTCGGCGTCGCGTCCGCCGCCGGCTGGCTCGCGTAGGCGATCACGGCCGTGCCGTCCGGCCAGGCGGCGCCGTGCGGGTCGCCGGCGTACGTTCTGCTCGTGAGCACGTTGAGCGCGCCGTAGCTGCCGGCGGCGAAGATCGGCCGTGCCAGCACCTGGACGCCGCCGCCCGCCGCCGTCGTCTGGAACAGCGCCAGCACGTCGTTGCCGAACACGAACGGCTCGCCGGCGGAGGAGCTCACGCTGGAGTCCGACATGTCGTAGAGCTGGGTCATCGCGGTCGCGCTCGTGCCGATCGAGGCGCGCACGCGCGAGGGGGCGGGGTTGTCGCTGCGCCAGGTCACGACGACCTTCCCCGCCGGCGTGATGACCGGCACGGCGCCGCCGTTGTTGTTGCCGTACTGGTCGGCGCCGTCGACCCCCCACACGGACCACGGCGCCGCCGCGCTCGCGCGGATCGCCAGCTTGCACGAGCCGTCGTAGTAGCAGTGCGTGAGCGCGGCCTGGCCGCCCGCGCCGGCGGCGATGCGGACCCTGAAGGGGTCGAAGCAGCCCATCGTCGAGTAGGTCGTGCCGGAGTCTTGCGCCGCACCGATCGAGCCGGCGGCCCCGACGTCGAGCGCGTAGCCGATGTTCTCCGCCGAGATGCCGTAGTCGGCGCAGCCGACGCCGGCGACGACCCCCGTGCCGTCGGCTCGCACGGCGACGGCGGAGGCCATCCAGCGCGCCGAGTCGGGGTTGCTCGGCGCCGGCGCAGCGACCGACGCCGGCGCGAGCCAGCCGCCGCCCGGCGCGCGCCGCGCGATGCGCAGCGCGCCGTCGGAGCCGACCCACGTCGCGAGCGCGTGGCCGTCCGGCGCCATCGCCACGTCGGGATCGGTGCCGAGGCCGGGGGAGACGACCTCCGGCGCGGCTGTGCCGGCGCGCCACAGCAGCAGCTTGACGGGCGTCGGCGCGCCGCCCTCGTCGCGCCAGGCGGCGACGACGTCGCCGTCGTCCGAGGCTCCGACGCGCAGCGCGCCGCTGTCCGGCGCGGCGAACTGCGGGTCGAGCGATCCGTCGACGGAGAGCGGCGGATTCGTCAGCCCGGCGTGCGCCGTGGCCGGCACCGCCAGCGCGAGCAGCAGCGCGCAGACGATGCGCACGACGCCCATGGGAGACCTGCCGAGCATGCGCGCAGGCTACCGCTCCGTCAGGCGGCCGTGGGCAAGAGCCGGAAGATCGAAAACGGGACAAAAGCTCCAAGCATCGACCGCTCGCCGCTGGCGGCGCAGATGATCGCGCGCGTGAGCGCACCGCGGCGGATCTGCGCGCTGCTGGTACTCCTCGCCGGCGCGATCGCGCCGGCGGGCGCCGCCGCGAGCGCGGTCGACGTCACCTCCGCCCACTTCTCCGGCGTGAGCGCGAACGCCGCTCTGCTGCAGGTCGACGGGTGCACGACGTACTTCACCTCGCTGACGGTGTGGGACGGTCGGTGGACCAGAGCGGGAGCGGGAACGTCGCGGCTCGGCATGCTGTTCGCCGACCTGCAGACGGACGATCCGTGCGGAAGCGGATGGCATCAACGCCTTGTGACGGCTCCGCTGGCGCCGGACGCACTGAGCGTCCGCGGCGACCTCGGGGCGGCGACGCTGCGCGGGACGTTCCCCTTCTCCGACCGCTACGACGGGCCGCCGACCGGCTCGCTCGACGTCGACCTCTCATGGGCCGCGACCGGCCCGTTCGTGCGCGAGCGCAGCCGCTCGCACGCCTGGAGCAGGCTGTTCGGCACGTTCCGCCTGAGCGCCCTCGACTACGGGTCGCGCGAGGCCGGCGTGTCCGGCTCGCTGTTCGACGGCACGCGCGACTGGGCGGCCGGGGCGATGACGATCGGCACGGCCGGCATCTTCTCGACGCGCCTCGGCACGGTCGCGTTGGACCGGTAGGGCCGTCGCTACGAAGCGGGGCCTCGCGGCTGCGCGCGGCCCACGACGAGCGGCCGGACGATCCGCGGCATGCCGCGCCACGACGCCTCGCGCACGTGCACGACCGTGAGGTCGCCGGCCTGCATCAGCTCGACGGTCGCGCGGTTGCAGCGGCAGCCCTCGGCGAAGCGCCGCCAGGGACCGGCGAGGCGGTCCTGCCAGGCGGCCAGCCGCGGCGACTCGGAGCGGACGTGCTCGATGAACAGCAGCTGACCGTCGGGACGCAGCACCCGCGCGATCTCGCGCAGGGCGGCGTCGGGCGCGTCGACGGTGCACAGCACCAGCGTCGAGACGACGGTGTCGACCGAGTCGTCGGCGAACGGCAGCTGCTCGGCGGGCGCGTCGAGCAGCTGCGCATCGCGCCCGCCGCGGCGCAGCGTCCGCTCCAGGCGAGCGCGCATCGCCGCGTCGGGCTCGGTCAGGATCAGCTCGGCGAGGTCGTCGGGATAGTGGCGCAGGTTCAGGCCCGTTCCGCTGCCGAGCTCGACCGTTCGGCCGTGCGCTTGCCGCAGCAGCTCGCGCCGCTGCGCGCGCATCCCCACCCGCTCGCCGACCGCGAGGAAGGGGTCGTACACGGCGGCGAACACGCGGCTCCAGAGACCGCGGGATGGCGTTGAAGGGGGTGCCTCGACGTTGACGGTGCTCATGGCGGCGACCATACGCGGGGCGACGCGGCCCCGCATCGCCCGCGCAGGCCATCTCGCGCGCATGGCCCGAACGGGCGATCGGTCTCAGATGAGCCCCAGGCGCGCCGCCTCGGCGACGGCGGCCGCACGCGAGCCGCGTCCGAGCTTGCGCCGGATGTTCGCGACGTGGCGGTGGACCGTGTGCGGGCTCAGCACGAGCTGCTCGGCGATCTCCCGCTCGTTCAATCCCCGCGCGACGAGCTCCAGCACCTCGCGCTCGCGGCTGGAGAGCAGCGCGGCCGCCGGCTCGCCCGCGTCCCGTGCGGCTGTGGCGTGCGGTGCGAGGAACGCATGCAGCGCACGAGCCGTCGACCGCGCATCGCCGACCCAGGGCAGATGGGCGCTGCCCTCGAGCGGGACGAGCGTCGCGCCCGGGATCGCAGCCGCGAGCGCGCGGCCCTGCGCGTAGGGGATCGCGCGATCGGCGCGGCGATGGACGACCTGCGTGGGCGCGCGCACGTGCTCCAGCTCGGCCCGGACGTCGAAGCGGTAGACGGCCTCGAGCAGGTCCGCCGCCGTCTCCGCGCTCGCCGCCGCCCGCTGCAGGCGGGCGAAGCGCTCGCGCTCCTGCGCGCTCGCGTCGCCGAGGAAGATGTCGGCGAGCAGGCGCGAGCCGAGACCGGAGTGCGAGCGCACCGCCGCGACGATCGCGTCGCGGACGTCGACCGGCGCGATCGCGCCGCCCCGCGCGTACGCGCCGTACAGCAGCAGCCGCTCGACCCGCTCGGGGAAGCGCGCGGCGAACGCGATCGCCGCGCAGCCGCCCGACGAGCCGCCGAGCAGCGCCACGCGCTCCAGCCCCAGCTCGTCGAGGACCGCGCCCAGCAGCGCGACCGCGTGCTCGAGCGTCCACTCCGGCGGCTGCTCGTCGCGGTCGGACATGCCCACGCCGGGAGCGTCGTAGCGCACCAGCGTGCGGCCCTCGCCGACCGCGCTCCAGAACGTCCGAAACGCCGGGTCGGACCAGTCGCGCTCGAGGTGGCTGATCCACCACGCCGGCGCGACCAGCGGCGGCCCCTCGCCGCTCACCGCGTACGCGACGCGCCGGCCCGCGTGCGTCAGGAAGCGAATCTCCAGCTCGCGGGCCATGCGGCGACGCTACAGCAGCTCGAGATCTTCCGGTCCGCAGTAGATTGTCGATCCTTGAGCAAGCGCATCGTCATCGCCTGCGACGGCACCTGGAACCGTCCGGATCAGTCCCACGGCGACGAGGTCACGCCGAGCAACGTCACGAAGCTCGCGCTCGGGGTCGCCGACAACGACGGCACGAAGGAGCAGTGCGTCTTCTACGAGCCCGGCGTCGGGACCGGCGGTCCGGTCGACCGCATCCGTGGCGGAGCGGTCGGCGTCGGGCTCTCCGGCAACGTGCTCGCCGCGTACCGCTATCTCGTGGAGGCCTACGAGCCCGGCGACGACCTCTATCTGTTCGGCTTCAGCCGCGGCGCGTACACGGCCCGAAGCCTCGCCGGCTTGATCGGCAACTGCGGGATCCTGCGGCGCGAGCACGCCTATGCGGTGGATCGCGCGTTCGCGCTCTACCGCTCCCGCGCCAGATGGACCCGACCGAACACGAACGAGGCGCGTCTGTTTCGCCGGACGTACGCCCACAGCGAGCGGCAGCGCGACAGCGACTACCCGCTCGCGGAGGATCGGACGCCGATTCGCTTCCTCGGCGTCTGGGACACGGTCGGCGCGCTCGGCATCCCGATTCCCGCGCCGGTCCCCAAGCCGGTGCGGAGATTCCTGTCACGGCGCTGGAGCTTCCACGACGTCCAGCTCGGCTCGCACGTCTGGCACGCCGCCCACGCGATGGCGATCGACGAGCGCCGCCGGCCGTTCGAGCCGACGCCCTTCAAGCCTCAGGCGGACGCGCCGGCCGCGCAGACGATCGAGCAGGTCTGGTTCGCGGGGGTGCACTCCGACGTCGGCGGGGGATACCCGGATCCGCGGCTGGCCGACATCACGCTGCTGTGGATGGTCGAGCGGGCTCAGGCGCACGGGCTGTTCTTCGAGCCGAGCTGGTTCAGAGAGACGGCGTCGCCGGACGGGGAGCGCCGCACGACCGGAGAGGACGTCTGTCCCGACGCGCTGGGGAAGCAGCATGACTCGATGACCCTGCTCTACCGGCTCTTGAAGCCGCTCGACCGCCGGCTCGAGGACGCACCGGACAGCACCGTGGCCTCCAGCGCGCGCCTTCGGCTGGCGACCGCAAGCCCCCCGTACCACCCCGAGACGCTCGTGGACTATCTCGCCGATCACCCCGGCCGGGTGACCCACGTGGTGGAGTCGCCGCGTCCCTCGTAGCTCCGTCGGGCGGGATCGCCGCGCACGCTGCCGCACGGCGTCTCGCTCGCTGTGATACTCCAGATGATGTTGCAACGACGGCTGCAGGGGCTCGTCGTGACGGTCGCGCTGGTCTTGGGCGCGGGCCTGCTGAGCTCGGCGGCGGCGGCCTCCTCGCCGACATGGCGGATCGACGCGCTGTCGAACACGAGGGCGGCACCGGGCGGGACCCTGGACTATCTCGTCCAGGTGACGAACGTCGGCTACGAGGCAAGCGACGGCAGCCAGCTCGCGGTCGTCGCGACGCTGCCCGACGGCGTCACGGCGGTCTCGGCGGCCAACGCGAGCGCCGGTGCGAACTTCTCGTGCACCGGGCCGGGCGGCTCCGCGCTCGACGGGGCGTCGGTGGCGACGTGCACGGAGACGGCCGTCGTGGCCCCGCACGCCTTCCACGTGCTCCGGCTCACGGTCGCGGTCGCTCCGGACGCCGACCTCGGATCGGCGGCCAGCTCGTTCCAGGCCTCGGGCGGCGGGGCGGCGGCACCGGCGAGCACGGTCGACCCGACGACGATCACGGACGGAGCGCCGGGCTTCGGCATCGACGCGCTCGACGCGCAGGTCACGGCGTTGGGCGGGAGCGTCTCCGCGCAGGCGGCCGAGCATCCGCTGGCCGCCTCGATGGCGTTCGACGTCAACACGATCACGAACCCGGACGCGCCGTTCGGTCCGCTCTGGCCGGTGGAGCCGACGAAGGACGTGCTCGTGGACCTGCCGGCCGGCTTCGTCGCGATTCCGACCGTCTTGAGCCAATGCACGAGGACCCAGCTGGAGAACATGCAGGCTGCGGAGCCCGCGCCGCTGTGTCCGCCGTCCTCCCAGGTCGGCACGGCGCTCGTGCGCCGGAACGATCTCCCCGGGCCGGTCGTGCTGGGACCGCTGCCGCTGTTCGACATGGCGCCGGCGCCGGGCAAGCTGGGGCGGTTGGGCTTCAACGTCGCGGGGACCGTCGTGACGCTGGACGCGCAGCTGCGCAGCGGAGCGGACTACGGGTTGCGCCTGCACGCCTCGGACGTGCCGCAGGCGCTGGCCATGGCCGGCATGAGCCTGACGTTGTGGGGCGTGCCGTCGGACCCCAGCCACGATGCCGAGCGCGGGTGTCCAGGAGAGGTGAACCCCTGGCGCGGTGGTTTCACCTGCCCGAGCGGTGCACCGCGGATGGCGTTCCTGCGCAATCCGACCTCCTGCACCGGCGCCAGCCTGCTGACCAGCCTCAGCATCGATTCGTGGACGCAGCCCGGGGTGTTCGAGAGCGCGGCGGTCGCCAGCCATGAGCCGCCGGCATATCCGTCGCCGCCGAGCCAGTGGGGCGCGCCGCTGGGGATGACGGGGTGTGACACAGTCGATTTCGATCCCTCGCTGACGGTGGCGCCGGCGTCGACCCCGCAGGCGGGACAGCCGCTCGCGTATGCGTTCGACGTGCAGGTGCCCCAGAGCGGCGACCCCGACGTGCTCGGCCAGTCGGATCTGTGGTGGGCGGCGATGACGCTGCCGGAGGGCGCCGACGTCTCGCCGGCGGACGCGAACGGGTTCGTCGGCTGCTCGCCCGCCCAGATCGATCTGCACTCGACGGCCGAGCCGGCGTGTCCGGACGCGTCGAAGATCGGGACGGCGTCGATCGACACGCCGCTGTTGGACCAGCCGCTGACGGGCTCGGTCTATCTCGCGCGGCCTGACCAGAACCCGTTCGGCTCGGCGCTCGCGTTCTATCTGGTCGCGGAGGGGCCGGGGCTGATCGTCAAGCAGCCGTGGGAGGTGCAGGCGAATCCGGATACCGGCCAGTTGACGGCGATCTCCGACGACTTCCCGCAGCTCCCGCTCACGAGCCTGCACCTGGAGCTCTCCGGCGGGCCGAATGCGTGGATGACGCTGCCGGACGCGTGCGGAGTCTTCATGACGGATGCGGTGGCGGTGGGGTGGAACACGAGAGCGGTCGAGTCGGAGTCGGGCTTCACGGTGAACCAGGGGGCCGGTGGCGGACCGTGTCCGACGCCCCCGGCTCCGCCCTCGCCGCCGCCCGCTCCCGCAAGCACGCCGATCCCCGGCCCGGCCGCGCCGGCTCCGCCCGCTCCCGCGCCCCAGGCCGGCGTGGCGAGCGCGGGCAGACCACGCGTCAGGGACGGCGTCGTGCTGGTGCCGCTGACCTGCTCCGGTGGCGGCGGCTGCTCGGTCGTCGCGACGCTGAAGCACCGCCTCAGAGGCAAGGTCGTGGTGGTCGGCAGCGCGTCGATCAACGTGGCGGCCGGCCAGCGCAAGACCCTCAGAGTCAGACTGAACCGCTTGGGCAGAAGACTGCTGAGACGCTTGAGAAGGCTCCGGGTGACGCTGCGCGTCGTGCAGGGCGGGAGGACGGTGAAGACGACAGCAACTCATCGACCGGGGCTGTCGATCCAGCGGACGAGCGGGTCGCCGTGAAAGCGGAGGGAACTTGGCGTCGCGCAAACCGCGTCGTGGCGGCGCCGTGTCGTTTGGCGCTGGTCTGAGGGCGTCCGCTACTGCTGTGCTGGGACGACGATCTGGTGTTTGGCGATGGCGGCCGAGGCGAGGTCGCGATCCCATGTGGCGATGACGAGATCACGTTCGTCGATCGCGGTTGCGGACGCGAGGTGCACGGCGTCGTGACCGCGCAGCGCATGGCGCTCGGCAAGCGCTCCCGCTGTTCGCGCGAGTGCGTCGTCGAGGGTGATCACGTCGAGTTGGCTCCTCGAAGACGAGCTTGATCAGCGCCGAGGTGTCGAAGTAGACGGCCTCATTGCTGTGAGGCCTACGGCAAGGCCGCTTCGACTGCTCCTGCCAAGGCGAGATCGAGCGAACGCGACCAGAAGTGCTCGACCTCGATGATCTCCTGCTCCCGCTTGCGTCCGTTGTCGACGATGTGAAGTCGGGTGTAGAAGCCATCCCAGCGTCGGACGTCGCCACCGCTCACGCGAAGGAGGATCGTGCCGTAGCTCGGATCGTGGGGATCGTCGCTGAAGAAGGCACCGAAGACCATGCCTTGGCGAACGTAGCCGCGAAACTTCCAGCGCTTGTGGCTCTGCTCCTTTGGCTCAAGACGCTCGATTGTCGCCGACAGCTCCTCGCCGCGATGGCGGCAGTTGATGCGATCGAGCTTGAATGGCTCATTGCCCACAGCCGGGATGTGCTGCCACCACGTCCCTCGCAGGGTGCCACGGCGGCGCGCTTCAGGGCTGCTATCTCTGCGGCCCAGCTGCGCCACGAATGTGACGAGCCTTACGGGGAGGATGTTCACGTCAACGACCATTCCCGCTGTCTCCTTGGTGCTGTCGAGGCTGACTCCGGGCCATGGGCTCCTCGAGCGCACCCACGTTCTGCTTGGCACGCTCGATCGACGCCGCTATCACTGCCTGGCTGCCTTGCTCGGGCGCGGTCACGATCGCAATCTTTCCGGTCGGTTGCAGGCAGCCTATAAGCGCGCGGTTCCGTGGAGTGCCAGACCAGTGCGGGCGGATCCCATCGAGCCGGGCCACATCGTTCAGGCCTTCTGCACGGGCGCCACGGTGGCTTCGTGTGACCGCACCCAGAGTCCGCCTTCAACGCCGACGTCGTCGCCTCGGAACTGGCCGAGCCATTTCTGGCAGCACGCGAGGATCGCGAGTAAGTGCCCTCGGCGATCCTCGACGCGTCAGCGCTGGTGGCGTACCTTCACGACGCCGACCCCGCCCGAGTCGCACGACAGATGACCGACCGCGGACTGCTCGACGGCGCGCTCGCGGTTGAACCGTTCACAACCGCCGACGCGATCGAGATCGCACGGCTTCGGCCGCTCACTCGCGACCTCGGCCTCTCGCTCGGCGATCGAGCATGCCTCGCCCTTGCGAGCCGACTGGACGCACCGGTGCTCACGGCCGACTCTGCATGGTCGCAGCTCGATGTACCGCTCGAGCTGCGCCAGATCCGCTGAAGCCAGCATCCGCCAGACGACATCAGGCGAAAGCGCCTGTACCGCAGGCTCCCCTCAAACGACTTCTCCATAGGGGAAGGCGTTTGCGAAGTGGAGAGAACTTGGCGTCGCGCAAACCATGCGGTTGCGCCGCCGGCGCTCGGTGCATGAGCTGTCGCGGATGGGTCCGGATGCGGCTTCGTCGGGTAGCACCGCGAACCGGAGTGATGTCTGTCGAGCGCCGGTACCTTCCTCGGATGCGTGCGGCGCTGCGGTGGGTGTTGGGTTTGTTCTTGCCGGGGTGGGGAGCAGCGGGCTCGCCGGGGCTCGATCAGGATTGGCGTCTGCGAGCGGCGTTCGATGTGCCACATGGCGTCGCGGACGTGTTCGAGCGGCTGCGCGGTCGCGAGCGGTTTCTCGGAAGCGAGATCGGGGGCTTGCTGCCGATCGGGGTCGTGCTCTCACGCCGTGATGACGCGCTGTTCGTCTACGCATCGACCAGATCCGGCATCGATGGTGCACGTAGGACGGTCGAGCGTGTCGCGCAGGCCGTCGGGCTCATTGCTGATATCAGTGTCAGTCGGTGGAGCGGGGGCCTGAGAGCGTGGCGCCAAGTCGATCCGCCGCTGACGGGCCCAGAGCACGAGCGGGACGATCCCCGCGAGCGTGAGGCCATGCGGGAGGAGACGCGAGAGCTGTCCTGTCTCGTCGGGCGACTCGACCGGCCGCTGGTCGAACGACCGATCCTCGACCTCGCGCAACGGCGAGGTCTTGTCTGCACCGTTGAAGAAAAGCGCGGCCTGCTTAGCGTGCGGCTCACGTTCTCGGTCAGCGGACCTGCTTTCAAGCTGGACGAGTTCGCCGACTACCTGCGTTCCGTGGTCAGGAGCAACTGGTTCGGCGGCGGCGCCGGTCCATGACAGCAAACGCGTCGCGTCCGGAGCTTGTACCGCGAGTCCGCCCGAAGTGACCTTTGTCCGAGAGGGAGCGGCAACCCTATGGAGAGAGCTTGGCGTCGCGCAAACCGCGTGACGGTCGGGGCGATGGCACTCTCGGCCGGTGAGTCCCATCCCAGCGACGCTGGTGGGAAGTCGCGAGGACGGCCGGTATCGTGTCCTGCATGGCAGAGCAGCTCGATCTCACGATCGTCTACGAGTCCGGCGAGGACGGCTGGGTGATCGCCTCGATCCCTGAGGTCGCCGGCGTCTTCAGTCAGGGCAGAACGCGCGAAGAGGCGCGGGCGAATGTGATCGACGCGCTGCGGCTGATGCTCTCGCCCGAACCGCGTCAAGCCGACGATCGGCGCGAGCGCGAGCCGCTGCATCTCACGATCGCTGCATGAAGCGCCGCGACTTCGAGCGCCATCTACGCGCTCACGGCTGCCGTCAGGTCGACGAAGGCGGGAATCACAGCCGCTGGGCCGCGCCGACCGGCGCCCGTTCGGTCGTGCCGCGCCATCGCGAGATCGACTACGGGCTTGCTCGGAAGATATGCCGGCAGCTCGAGGTGCCGCCACCTACTGGCGCGCGGTAACAGGCCCACCTACAAGCTGGGCCTCCGAAACCGCGGCACCGCAAAGAGGGCTCTGGAGCTTTCCGAGCGACAGGAGGCTCGCCGCGAGTCGCGCCTCGATCTGCGCCTGCACGAGTCTGTCTCTTGGCGAGTGACGCGAGCTGACGAGCGGTGGCTCGGCTTCAACCTACTGATCGCAAACCCCACGGATCGGGCAACGTCGGTCGTGGAAGCCGAACTCCATCTGACCTACGACCTCGACGGCGTCCTTACGACGCTCAAGATCCTGAGGGCGCGCGAGGAGGCCGCTGCGCTCGCCGTGGAACCGATGGAGTTCCCTGTGCGCCTCGATGCGAACGACGCAGCATCGGGGTGGGCGCTCTTCCACATCAAGAACGGGCTGACCGGAGATCGGCCGATCGATCGCTACGACATCGTGGTCAGGAACGTCCACGGAATCGAGGAGTCGGTACAGGCGAGCGTGTTTCGCGAGATCTCTGATGACGAACCGACGTAAGGTCCAGTTGGCAGATGAGCTGTTCCTCCCGATCATCGGTGATGCGGGCCTGGCGACGCAGGTCGCTGATGGACGGCTGCTGCCAGTTTTGATTCTCGACACTCGCGCCCGGCCAGAGGTCGAGGAGCTGATTCGGGTCCATGCCTACTTGCCTCCGGGCGACGCGAGATCCCAATGGGGAAGCTCCCGAGACAACGACGACCACGTCGTCCTGCATCTCACCTTCGTGCAACCGATGGCGCACGATCACCGGCTGCTGACCCGCGTCAGCGGTCAGCAGCGGAACACACGCCTCCGGCAGCCATACCGCAAGCTACCCCGAAACGACCTCTCTCAGGGGGAGCGGTAGTGCTATGGAGAGAACTTGGCGTCGCGCAAACCATGTCGTGGCACCCGGTTTGGTGCTCGCGTAACAGGCGCTCAGGGAGTGCGCACGTCGACGAGGTCGGCGATGACCTGGAAGTCCTTGGAGTTGTGAGTCAGGAGCGGGACGCGGTGGGCGTTGGCTGTCGCTGCGATCACGAGATCAACGGCGCGTCGGCGCGGCTGCGCTCCGCGGGATGCGACCGCGGCTGCCAAGCGTCCCCACTCGCGGGCGACCGCGGCATCGAAAGGCAGCGGATGGAAGGTTGCCTCGACGATGCCAAGACGCTGTGCTCGACGGGCACGCTCGTCTTCGTCTTGCGCAACGAGGACACCGAAATGCAACTCGGCCAGCGATGCGGCGCTGATCGCGGTTTCGAGGTCGTCCGGTCCGTCTTCCGCGATCAGCACGGACGTGTCGAGGAGCGCTTTCACCGGCTAGGCGAAAGGGTCGACCAGGCCGCCGGGCAGCCGCTCGAGATCCCGCGCGAGCGTTTCGGGCGTCGGGGTAGCCCAGATCGCGCGCAGTCGTGGGCCGCTGACCCACTGCTGTGGGGCGGCCGGGCCCAGGTGCGCGGCCGGTCGGCCGGAAACTGTGATCGTGAACTCCTCGCCGGCCTCTGCCCGGCGCAGAACCTCGCCGATGTTGTTGCGGAGCTCCTTCTGAGGGATCGTCGGCATGCGAGGAGGGTAGCAGTTCTGCTACCTCGCCATTCTGGGCCCGCGCTGGATCCGCGCACGATCGATGGCCTGTACCGCCACCCTCCCGAAACGACCTTTCTACAGGGAGCCGTTTCTCTCATGGAGCTAGTCGGGCTCGAACCGACGACCTTCGCGCTGCCAGCGCGACGCTCTCCCAACTGAGCTATAGCCCCTGGTCGGCCTGGAGTGTACCGGCCTGCCGCGACCGCCGGCGGTAGATTGCGCGGATGCGGTTCGTCGTCGCCGGAGGCGGGGTGGCGGGGCTGGCAGCGGCACTGGCGGTGGCGCGGGCCGGTCACACGGCGGTCGTGCTGGAGCGCGACGTCGTCGACGCCGGCATCTCGCCGAGCGAGGCGTTCGCGGTCGACCGCCGCGGGATCCCGCACTACCGTCAGCCGCACGCGTTCCTGCCACGCGGGCGGCGCGTGCTGAGCGAGCTGGCGCCCGACGTGCTCGCCCTGCTGCTGGAGGCCGGTGCCGAGGAGCAGGACCTTTCCGCGAAGCTGCGCGGGCCGCGCGAGGCGGGGGACGAGGAGCTCGTCTACCTGTGGGCGCGGCGTCCGGTGATCGAGTGGGCGCTGCGCCGAGCGGTCATGCAGGAGGAGGGCGTTGAGCTGCGCGGCGGCGCCGAGGCGGCGCATTTGCTCAGGAGCGGCGACGGGCGGCGCGCGCTCGGCCTCGCGCTCGCAGACGGAAGCGAGGTCCGCGGCGAGGTGGTCGTGGATGCGCTCGGCCGCTACCGCTGTCCGGTCGGCTGGCCGCGGGCGGACGCGCAGCCGCGCGACTCCGGGGCTGTCTACTACAGCCGCTACTTCGAGCTCGTGGATGGCGCCGAGCACCTCGACTGGCCGCTGTTGAACCCGCGCGGCGACCTCGGCTACATGGGCTTCAACACCTTCCGCGGCGACCGCCGGACGTATGCCGTGATCGTCCTCGTCCCGGCCGCAGACCGGACGCTGCGGATCCTCAAGGACGAGGCGGCGTGGATGCGCGCCTGCGCGCAGATCCGGCCGCTCGACGTGCTGACCTCGCCGGATCACGGCCGCCCGGTCACCGGCGTGATGCCGATGGGCGGCCTCATGAACGTGGATCGCACCGGCGCGACGGGCGTGGCGGGGCTGATCCCGGTAGGCGACGCGCTGTGCCACACCGATCCCGCATTCGCGTGGGGCCTGTCGTTCTCGCTCGTGCACGCCCAGGCACTCGCGCAGGCGGCCGCGGCCGCCGCGCCGGACGCCGAGGCGATCGGCCAGCGCTACAGCGCGCTCGTCGCGGCCGAGGCACGTGAGCGCTGCGAGCTCGCCTGCGCGACCGACGACGCGCGCGCCCGCCGCTGGGCCGGCGAGCCGCTCGACGTCGGGCGCCGCGACGGGTGCTACCCGCTGTTCTCCTTCGCCACCGCCATCACCGCGGCGCCCGACGACGACCATGTCCTGCGCCGCACCGTGCGGCGCATCGGCCTGCTCGACCGCACGAGCGTCTTCGACGAGGACCACGAGCTCCACGGCCGCATCGAGGCGATCGCCGCACGTCGCGCCGCGGCGCCGGCTCAGCCGATCGGCCCGCCGCGCGGCGAGCTGCTCGAGCGCATCGGGGCAGGCGCAGCAGGCGTCTGAGCAGAGCTCAGGCGACCTCGCGGACCGGCGCCGTGGCGGAGGGCGCCAACGCCGCCGACCGTCCCCGCAACCCCGCCAACGTCCCGGCGCACACCAACGCCAGCAGCAGGTACGGCACCACGTCGCTCGTCGCGCCCGCCAACCCCGCGCCGACGACAGAGCCGACCACCTGCCCGCCGCCCCACACGAGGTTCACGATCGCGAAGCCGAGGCCGTGCTCGAGCCCGGCGCCCTCGACGCCGTCGGACATCAGCGTCATCGCCGGCGTGTTGACGATCCCGCTCAGCACGCACCCGACCACGACGACCGCCGCGAGCAGCCAGGCCGCATCCGGCACCGTCACGACCAGCAGGAACGCCAGCGTCCCGCCGAGCCCCAAGCGGATCGGCGCAGCGCGCCCCACCCGGTCGGTCGCGCGCCCGGCGAACACCTGCGCCACGCCCTCGATGCCGGCCGCCACCAGGAACACGGCGCCGATCGTCAGCCCGCTCGCGCCCAGGTCGTCCAGCGCGAGCGGCGCCAGCACCTCCACCGTCCCGAACACCAGCGCCGGCACCATCACCAGCCACGCGCCCAGCCGCACGCGCCGCTCGCGCCATGCCGTCACGTACGGGCGGTCGACCACGTCCAAGCCGCTGCCGCCAGCAGCCACCGGCATCCGCAACGCCACGACCGCCAGCGACGCCGCGAACAGCCCCACCAGCGAGAACGGAACCTCCGGCCCGACCGCCTGCGCCACCGCTCCGAGCACCGGCCCCAGCAGCACGCCCGCCAGCGCGGCGCTCATCGCCTTGCCGATCGTCGTCCCGCGCTGCGCGGCCGGCGTCACCGACACCAGCCAGCCCATCCCGCCGGCCCACGCGCACGCGCCGCCGATCCCGTCGACGAAGCGCATCAGGTCGAGCAGCATCACCGACCCCGCGAACGCGAACCCCACGCTCGAGACCGCCATCAGCGACAGCCCCAGCAGCAGCGTCCGCCGCGACCCCGCGCGCACGGCAAGCCAGCCGGACGGCAGCGTCCCCAGCACCGCGCCGGCGGCGTATGAGCCGGACAGCACGCCGGCGCCCGCCTTCGACAGGTCGAAGCGCTCGACGTAGGTCGGCAGCAGCGGCGTGATCGCCGAGAAGAACATCGTGTCGACGAGCACGACCGCGCTCGTGAGGAGCAGCAGGCGGCGCATCCCTCCACGGTAGCCTTCCCACCCCGATGAGCGACCTGCGCTACGACCCGAAGGCGATCGAGCCCAAGTGGCAGGAGACGTGGGCGCATGAGCGCACGTGGGAGGTCTCCAACGACCCCGACGGCCGCGACTCCTACTACGTGCTGGAGATGCTGCCCTACCCGAGCGGCGAGCCGCACATGGGGCACTTGAAGAACTACTCGCTCGGCGACGCGGTCGCGCACTTCAACCGCCGCATCGGCCGCCGCGTGCTGCACCCGATGGGCTACGACGCCTTCGGCCTGCCGGCGGAGAACCACGCGATCAGAACGGGCGAGCACCCGCGCGACTCGACCGCCTCCTCGATCGCGTCCTTCCAGCGCCAGTTCCGCCAGTGGGGGATCTCGATCGACTGGACGCGCGAGTTCGGCACGCACGAGCCGCGCTACTACCGCTGGACGCAGTGGCTGTTCCTCAAGCTCCACGAGCGCGGCCTCGCCTACCGCAAGGAGGCGGCCGTCAAGTGGTGCCCGAACGACCAGACCGTGCTCGCCAACGAGCAGGTCACGGCCGAGGGCACCTGCGAGCGCTGCGGCGCCGTCGTCGAGGCGCGCCAGCTGGAGCAGTGGTTCTTCCGCATCACCGACTACGCCGACCGCCTGCTCGACGACCTCGACGGGATCGACTGGCCAGGCAACGTCAAGGTCATGCAGCGCAACTGGATCGGCCGCTCCGAGGGCGCCGAGGTGACGTTCCGCTGCGAGCAGCTGGGGATCGACTACCCCGTCTTCACGACGCGCCCCGACACGCTGTTCGGCGCGACCTTCTTCGTGATGGCGCCCGAGCACCCGGACGTCATGCGCCTCGTCGAGGGCACGGACAGAGAGCAGGCCGTCCGCGACTACGTCAACCACGCGCTGACCGAGTCCAACGAGGAGCGCGGCGACGTCGACAAGACGAAGACCGGCGTCGCGCTCGGCCGCACCGTCACCAACCCGGTCAACGGCGAGCAGATCCCGATGTACGTCGCCGACTACGTGCTGATGGAGTACGGCACCGGCGCGATCATGGCGGTGCCCGGCCACGACGAGCGCGACTTCGCGTTCGCGCAGGCGTACGACCTGCCGATCCGCCGCGTGATCGAGGACCCGCAGGGCGGTGAGCTGCCCTACACGGGCGACGGCCCGCTCGTGAACAGCCACCCGGACTTCGACGGGATGGGCAACCGCGAGGCGCTCGAGGCGATCGTCGCCTGGCTCGACCGCGAGGGCAGAGGCCATCTGTCCGTCAACTACCGCCTGCGCGACTGGCTCGTATCGCGCCAGCGCTACTGGGGCTGCCCGATCCCGATCGTCCACTGCCCGAGCTGCGGGACCGTGCCCGTGCCGGAGGAGCAGCTGCCGGTCGAGCTGCCCGACGTGACCGACTACAAGCCGAGAGGCAAGTCGCCGCTGGCCGCGGTGGACGACTGGGTCAACGTCGACTGCCCGTCGTGCGGCGGCCCCGCCACGCGCGACACCGACACGCTCGACACGTTCGTCGACTCGTCCTGGTACTTCCTGCGCTACTGCGACGCCAACAACGACGCGGCCTGCTGGGACCGCAGAGTGCTCGCGGAGTGGATGCCGGTGGACCAGTACATCGGCGGCGTCGAGCACGCGATCCTGCACCTGCTGTACGCGCGCTTCTTCACGAAGGCGTTCGCCGACATGGAGCTGCTCGACGCGCAGGAGCCGTTCCAGGCGCTTTTCACGCAGGGGATGATCACGCGCGACGGCGCGAAGATGTCCAAGTCGAAGGGCAACGTCATCAGCCCGGCGACGTACGTCGACAGATACGGCGCCGACACGGCCCGCTGCTACATCCTCTTCATCGGCCCGCCCGACCAGGACGCCGACTGGTCCGACGAGGGCGTCGAGGGCGTGCATCGCTTCCTCGCGCGCCTGTGGCGTCTCGGCGTCGAGCTCGGCGCGGGCGAGCTGCCGCCCGACGGCGCCGCGTTCGACGGCGCGGACCTCGCCGTGATGCGCAAGGCGCACTGGGCGATCGACAAGGTCACGAACGACATGGCCGGGCGCTTCGCCTTCAACACCGCGATCGCCGCCGTGATGGAGCTGGTCAACGAGGTCTACCGCCACCGCGAGTCCGCCTCGCCGGAGGTCCAGCGCTTCGCGACCGCGGCGGGCGCCTCGCTCGTGTTCCCGTTCGCGCCGCACGTCGCCAGCGAGGTCTACGAGCTCACCACCGGCAGACGCGTGTGGGAGCAGCCGTGGCCGACCCCCGACCCGGCGCTGCTGGAGTCCGACACGTTCGAGCTCGTCTGCCAGGTCAACGGCAAGGTGCGCGACCGCATACCGGCCCCGGCGACCGCCTCGCGCGAGGAGCTGGAGGCGCTCGCGCGAGCCCAGCCCAACGTGCAGGCGCACGTCGACGGCCACGAGGTCGTGAAGGCGATCGTCGTGCCCGGAAAGCTCGTGAACCTCGTCGTGCGCTGACCGCGCTGGCCGGACCCGGTCCGACCGCAGGTTCCTGCACGGTTTCGGGCCCCCAACCTGCGCTAAAGTGACTCCGCTCCGCCCCCGGTCCGGGTCGCTATCTCGTGCTTTCCACGCGCCACGCGCCACGCCGTTCAACGCTTCGCATGCGCGCGTTCGCCGCGGCGGCGCTGGTCCTCGGCCTCATGCTCATCATCGCCGCGTCGGCGTGGGCCGCACTCTCAATCTCGATCGATCCTCTCCCGGGAGATCAGACTGGCGTCAGCACTCCGTCGTTCACGTTCGAGCCCGACCCGGGCGCGACGACGGTCGAATGCTCGATCGATCAGGAGACCCCGACGCCGTGCGTGAGCCCGTACTCAGTCGGTACTCCGCTCGCGGAGGGGTCGCATACCTTCACCGTCCGCGTTGCTGACGACAACGAGGAGCAGACCGCGGACTACACCTTCACGGTCGACACGACGCCACCGGCACTGTCGATCGACTCGGGTCAGGCGGGGCCGACGAACGACCCGGCGCCGTCGCTCTCGTTCACGGTCGATGGAACGGCGACGACGGTGCAGTGTTGGATCGACCAGGCGGCACCGGAGGACTGCAGCAGCCCGTACACGCCGTCGACGCCGCTCTCCGATGGCAGACACACCTTCCATGTGCAGGCGAGCGACGCGCTGGGGAACGCCTCACCCGTCGAGGACCTTGCCTTCACGGTGGACACGACGCCTCCGGCGCTGTCGATCGACTCGGGTCAGGCGGGGCCGACGAACGACGCGACGCCGTCGCTCTCGTTCACCGCCGGCGGAGACGCGACGACGTTGATGTGTTGGATCGATCAGGGGTCGCCGGCGGGATGCGCGAACCCGTACACGCCGTCTTCGCCGCTCTCCGATGGCAGACACACCTTCCATGTGCAGGCGAGCGACGCGCTGGGGAACGCCTCGCCCGTCGAGGACCTTGTCTTCACGGTCGACACCGTCAGACCCGCGGTCAGCGTGACGTCCGGCCCGACGATCACCAACCTCGGGACGCCGTCGTTCGGGTTCAGCGCCGAGGTCGGGGCGAGAACCGGGTGCTGGATCGACCAGGCGACACCCGTGGTGTGCGCGAGCCCCTACACGCCGTCGACGCCGCTCTCAGACGGAAGACACACCTTCCACGTGCAGGCGACCGACGCTGCGGGCAATCAGAACACCGCCACGCGCGACTTCACGGTCGACAGCGAAGCGCCTTCGTTGTCGATCGACCCGAATCTGCCCGACCCGACGAACGACACGACGCCGTCATTCGCGTTCACCACCGAGGCGGGGGTGAGCGCGCAGTGCTCGGTCGATCAGGGGACGCCGGCGTGGACGAGCTGCACGAGCCCGTACACGCCGGCCGCGCCGCTGCCCGAGGGCAGATCGACGTTTCGCGTGAGAGTCATGGACACGGGTGGGAACGTGGCGAGCGACTCGCGCGTCATCACGATCGACACCACGCCGCCGTCGCTGTCGATCGACCTCGGTCCGTCGGGAACCACGAACGACAACACGCCGCTGTTCGGCTTCACGGCCGCCAGAGATGCGACCGTCGAGTGCTCGATCGACCAGGGCACGCCGGCCTACGGGCCGTGCGCGAGCGCGACGACGTTCGCCGCAAGCGCGCCGTTGGGGGACGGCGCCTACGTCTTCCGCGTGCGGGCGACCGACCCGGCTGGCAACCAGACGACCGCCACGCGCGCGTTCACGGTCGACACCGTCCCTGACGCACCCGCCCCGGTCCCCGGTCCGACGCCCGCGCCGAGATCGACTGAGCTGCTGCTGATGAGCCCGTTCCCGCTCGTGCGCATCTCCGGCACGCTGACGTCCACCGGCGCGCGCCTCAGACTGCTGGCGGTGCGCGCCCCGCGCGGTGCGCTCGTGCGGGTCACCGTGAGTCCGCCCTGCGCGAAGAAGCGGCATGCCTCGCGGGGCTGCCGCGTCCTGCGCGCGTCCGCGACGGTCGGCAGACACGCCGTCGACTTCAGAAGACTCGCGCGCACGTATCGCTCCGGCACCGTGATCGTGGTGCGCGTCTCGCGCGCCGACCGCATCGGCAAGTACACGCGCTTCACGATCGTCCGCGGCAAGGCGCCGCGCCGCGTCGATCAGTGCCTGATGCCGGGAGCGACCCGCGGAAGCAGATGCCCGAGCGACTGAGCCTTGCGACGGTCGCCGCCTGCGTGGCGCTCGCCGCCGCGGGATTCGGCGGCGCCTATGCGCTCGCGCACGGCAAGCCGGCCGCGCCCGTCCGGGAGCCCGTCGCACCGAAGACGATCCGGCTCCAGCACCAGCCGATCGGCGCGCTCCACCGCGCCAGCCGGCTGCCGGCGCTGATCGTGCCGGCACCGCCGCCCGCGACGACCGAGACCGTGCCGGTCACCACGACGCAGCCGTCCGTCGCGACCACCCCGGCGGCGGTGACGCCGACGCCGACCCCGACTCCCACCCCGCAGCCGGCGCCCGCGCCGGCGCCGAAGCCGAGCCCCGCCCCGGCGAAGAAGCCGCTCACGTTCGACGACTCCGGTTGACGTGCTCGACCGCGCGGACAAGCAGCCGTCCGGCAGCGCGCCCAGCGCAGCCGGTCATCGCTTCGGCAGACGCCAGCTGCGCGAGCTGCTGGCGGCACGCGGCGAGGCGGGCCTGTGGCTGGCCGAGGACGACAGCGGCCGCCAGACGCTGCTGCGCCTCTATCCGGGCCTGCCGCAGCTGGAGGAATGGCACACGCTCGAGCTGGCGGCCTCGCAGCTGACGTATGCCGTCGACTCGCGCCTGGTCCCGATCAAGGAGATCGCGCTCGACATCTGGCCGCGCCTGAGCTTCGCGTGCGACGGCGCCGAGTCGCTGGCGCGGCGGATCGCGCGCGAGCCGATGGCGCCCGAGGCGGCGGTCGCGATGTGCGCGGACGTCACCGGCGCGCTTGCGGCGCTCGCGCGCGCCGGCGTGCCTCCCGTCGACATCAGCCCGGCGGACATCGTGCTCGTCGGCGAGCGCGCGAAGCTGCTGGCCGACGTCGGGCTGCCGGGCGGCAGAGTCGCGCGCGCGTGCATCGACTTCGACCACGTCGCGCCCGAGCGGGCCGTCGCGATCGCCGACCGCGCGCGCGGCGTGCAAGCAGCGCGCTCGGCCGGCGGGGCTCCGAACGCGGCGAGCATGACCTACTCGTTGGCGTCGATCGTCGCCGCCGCGATCCACGGGCCGCAGCAGGGGCTGGCGCCGACGGCGCTGCACACGCGGCTGGAGCAGGTGCTGCGCCGAGGCCTCGCACAGAGCCCGGCCGAGCGCTACGGGACGCCGGCGGCGCTCGTCGAGGCGCTCAGCGACGCGGTCGGCGTGCGGCAGCGCTCGCACCGCCGCACGCCCGCGCCGCCGCGGGTGCGCGCGGTCCGTGCGCCGCGTCCGCGACCGCGCCCCCGTCCCGGAGAGCGCCGCCTCGGAGACCGTCGCGTCGCCGTCGCGCTGCTGGCTGCCGCGGTGGTCGGGGCGGCGATCGTCGGCAGCGTGATCGGAGCGGCGACCACGCCGCCCGACCCGCCGGCGCCGATGACGCTCGCCGCCGCCGGCCTCAGCGTGCAGGCCCCGCGCGGCTGGGTGCGCGGCGAGGCCGGCGAGATTCCGGCGGTGCTCGGGGATCCGGTGCTGGTCGCGCGCCCGCCTGGCCGGACGAGCGCGTCGGCGCTCGCGATCGCACGCGCGGCCGCGCCGCTGCTGTCGCGCCTGACCGGCGCCGCACCCGAAGCGGTACGGCTGGGAGACAGCGACGCATGGCGCTACCGCCGCGTCGCGGTCGACGCCGAGCGCGTCGCCGACGTGTACGTGCTCGCGGACGGCGACGGCCCACTCGTCGCCGCCTGCGTCGGGCCGTCGGGCGGGGCGGCGACGGTACGCGCGCGGTGCTCCGCCGCGCTCACCACGTTGCGCCTCGGAGCCGGGCCGGCTGCCGCGCTCGGCGGCGAGGCGTCCGCGCGCCACGCGCTGGCGCGCGTCGTCGGCGAGCTCGACCGAGCGCGCACCGACGCGCGGCGGGCACTCGCAGCCGCAACGACGGGGCGGCGGCAAGCGGCGGCCGCGGGCCGCTTGGCGGCTGCGTACACGCGCGCTGCCACAGGCGCGGAGAGAGCCGGAAGCGTCGGCAAGCCAGGCGAGCTGCCGCGCCTCGTCGAGCGCCTGACGGAGACCGGTCGGGCGTACGCGGCGCTCGCGTCGGCGGCGCGTGCGGAGCGTCGTACGGCCTACGCGCGTGCCCGTGGCCGCGTCGACGCCGGCGAGCGCGCGCTCACACGCGACCTCGCCGCGCTCGCACCGGCGAGCCCCAGTCGGTAGCGCGCCTCGCACGGGCGGGCGGCGACTCCGCCGTTTCGCCGCGAACTGCGCCTGAGCCGTGACGGCGCCCGCCGTAGCGTCGCGTTCGTGCCGGTCACGCCCAGCAAGCCGCAGCTCGCGATCTACGCCGCGTTCGCGGTCGCCGTCCTGTTGATCGGCGCGCGCTTCCTGCGCGGCGGCGAGGGCGCGCAGCCGCCGGCGGCGGACGCGCCGGCGTTCGCGACGACGACCGCGACGGGCGCGCCGGACGGCTTGAGCGCCTCCAGCGAGACCGTGGCCGCCTCGGCCGGCCGGCTCCTCGTCGACGTGAAGGGCGCGGTGCGCCGTCCGGGCGTCTACCGGCTGGCGCCCGGCGCGCGCACCTACGACGCGGTCCGCCGCGCGGGCGGGCTGACCGCGCGCGCCGATCGCATCGGCGTGAACCTCGCGGCGAGAGTCGTCGACGGGGGAGAGGTCGTGGTGCCGGAGCGCGGCGGCGGGACGCGAACGGCCGCGGCGCCCGCCGCCGCCGGCGCGAGCCCGGCGAGCGGTGCGTCCGGCGACGAGCCGCTCGCGCTCGACCTCAACACCGCCGGCGAGCGGGAGCTCGAGCAGCTCGACGGCGTCGGGCCGGCGATCGCGGCGAACATCGTCGCCTACCGCGAGCAGCACGGCGGCTTCGCCTCGATCGACGAGCTCGACGAGGTCAGCGGGATCGGCGACGCGAAGCTCGCGGCGATCCGCGCGCAGCTCGGGCAGTGAACGCGACGCTTGCCGCGCTGCGCGGGCACCCGCGCCATCTCGTGCTCGCGGCGCTCGTCGCCGGCCTGACGGCCGGTCCGCTCGCGACGCCGCCGGCCGTCCTGCTGATCGGGCTCGCCGCCGCGGTGCTCGCCGGCCGGCCGGTGCTCGCGCTGGTCGCCGCCGTCGCGGTGCTTGCCGGTGCGCTCGGCGCGCAGGCGCGGCTGCACGCGCTCGACCGCACGCAGCTGCCGCCGCGCTTCGGCGCGACGGTCACGGCACGCGTCGTGCTGCTCGAACAGCCGCGCCCGGTGCGGTTCGGCCGCACGGCGCTCGCGCGGCTCGTGACGGACCCCGGCGCAGGCGAGCGCGTGATGCTGCGAATCGGCCAGGACGTCGCATGGCCGCCCGCGCCGACCGGCGCGATCGTCGACGTGCGCGGCCGCCTGCGTGCGCTCGGCGCGTTCGAGCGGCACTACGCCCGCCGCGGCGCGCATGCGGCGGTCTCGATCGACGCGGCGGCCGCGACGCCGCTGCGCCGCGGCGGGGCGATGGGCGTCGTGGACGAGATCCGCACCCGCGCCGAGCGCGCGTTGTCCAGCGGACTGCCCGCCCCACAGGCCGCCCTGCTGCGCGGCATGACGCTCGGCCAGGACGAGGCGCTCGACGCGCGCACGCGCGAGGAGTTCCGCGTCTCCTCGCTGGCGCACGTGCTGGCCGCCAGCGGGCAGAACGTCGCGCTGCTGCTGGCGCTCGGACTGCCGATGCTCGCGGCTGCCGGGCTTGGCCTGCGCGGTCGGCTGACGGGGGCGCTCGTGCTGATCGCGCTCTACGTCCCGCTTGCCGGCGCCGGCCCTTCGATCCAGCGCGCCGGCGCGATGGGCGCCGCCACGACCGTCGCCGCACTCGCCGGCCGGCCCGCCTCGCGCTGGTACGCGCTGCTGCTCGCGGCCGCGGCGACGCTGCTCGCGAACCCGCGGGCGAGCGGCGACCCCGGCTGGCAGCTGAGCTTCGCCGCGGTCGCGGCGATCGCGCTGCTGGCGCCGAAGCTCCGCCACGCACTCGTCACCCGCCGGGTTCCACAAGCGCTCGCCGACGCCACTGCGATGTCCGCGGCGGCGACGCTCGGCACCGCGCCGCTGCTCGCGGTGCACTTCCATCAGCTCTCGCTCGTCGGCATCCCGGCGAACCTGCTGGCCGGCCCGGCGGTCGCGCCGATCACCTGGCTCGGCATGCTGGCCGCCGCGCTCGGCCAGCTCAGCCCGCTGCTCGCCGAGCCGCTCAACGCTCTGAACGCGTACCTGCTGGCGTACGTCGGCGCGGTCGCGCACATGGCCGCAAGCGTTCCGCACGCCAGCCTGTCGTGGTGAGCGGCTCGCGGCCGGCGCGCGACGTAGACTCGCGGGCGTGCCGGCCTTCAAGCCCGCCTACCTGATCCACGGCGACGACCACGGCCGGCTCGCCGAGCGGCGCGCGAGACTGCGCGCGCTCGCGGAGGCGGAGAGCGGGGCCCAGGGGATCGAGCTGTTCGAGGGGGAGACGGCGACCGCCGAGGCCGTCGCCGCGGCGCTCAGCGCGATGACCTTCGCGCTGGGCCGGCGCTTCGTGATCGTCGACGGCGTCGAGCGCTGGAAGGCGGCCGACGTCGCGCTCGCGGCGCCCGCGCTCGCGGCGCTCGCGCCCGACACGACGGTCGTCTTCTTCGGTCGCGAGGAGGGCCGCACGAAGGTGCCCGACAGCCTGGCCGAGGCGGTCCGCAATGCCGGCGGCGACGTCAGCACCGAGCAGAGCGTCAAGCCGTGGGACCTGCCGAAGTGGGCCGCGGCGCAGGCGGCGCAGCTCGGGCTCGACCTGCATCCGGCGGCCGCGCGCATGCTCGTGCAGCACGTCGGCGAGCGCCAGCAGCGGCTGCTGCGTGAGCTGGAGAAGCTTGCGCTGGAGCTGAGCGCGGACCGCGCAACCCCCGTGACGCTCGATGCCGAGCAGGTCGAGCGGCTGACGGCCGGCTCGGCCGAGCGCAAGAGCTGGACGCTCGCGGATGCGCTCGTCGCGCGCGATGGCGCCGTCGCGACGCGCACCTATTACGAACTGCGCGCGCAGGGGGAGAACCTCGGCGGCCTGCTCTACTGGATCGCGCGCCGGCTGCGCGAGGCGCTCGACGTCGCCGCCCGGCTCGCCGCCGGCGAGTCGGCCGCGCAGGTGCGGCGCGGCCTGCGGATGCCGCCGAAGATCGCCGAGCGCTTCGTCGCCGACGTCGAGCGCACCGACGTGGCCGGCCTGCGCGACGCGCTGGCGACGATCGCGGACGTCGAGCTGGCCTCGCGCGGCGGGATGCGCGGCGGTCTCGCCGAGGACACGCTCGCGCTCGCCGCGATCGCGAAGATCGCCGCCTGACCGTCAGGGCTTGCGGAACCTCGCGCCCCTGCCGATAAGGCTCGGGTGAGCATCGACACGCTTCCGGCCGGCCTCACGCCTCCGCCTGCGCGCGGGCGTTCCCACCTGTTGATCGGCGAGCTGATCGTCGAGCTCGGCTTCGCGACCCGCGAGGCCGTGCACGACGCGATCGGCAAGGCGCGCGAGAGCGGCCGCCCGACGGGGCAGGTGCTGTGCGAGGACGGCACGATCACACCCGACCAGTTGGCGCAGGCACTCGCCCGCCGGATCGGCCTCTTCCACGTCGACCTCGGGCGCTACCCGGTCGACATGGGCGCCGCCAACCTGCTCGAGCCGAGCGTCGCCCGCCGCCATGGCGCCGTCCCGATCGGCTGGCTCGACGAGGGCCGTACGACCCTGCTCGTCGCGATGGCCGATCCGGCGAACGTGCTCGCGGTCGACGACATCTCGCTGCTGACCGGGCGCGAGGTGCAGCCGGCGATCGCGGCCGCCGGCGACGTGCGCGAGCTGATCTCGAAGCTCGACCGCTTCGGCGACGCCGCCGAGCAGGCGATGGTCGAGAGCGCGACCGAAGCCGACGACGCCGGCGTCGAGGACCTCGGCGAGGTCGTCGAGGAAGCGCCGGTCGTGAAGTTCGTCCACTCGATCATCGCCCAGGCGGTCGAGCGCGGCGCCTCCGACGTGCACGTGATGCCGCAGGGCGGGGAGCTGCGCGGCCAGTACCGCATCGACGGCGTGCTGTCGGACGCGTTCTCGATCCCGGCGCGGATGGCGCCGCACGTCGTCTCGCGCATCAAGATCATGGCCGACCTCGACATCTCCGAGCGGCGCCTGCCGCAGGACGGTCGGCTCGGCTTCACGCTCGGCGGCCGCCGCGTGGACGTGCGCGTCGTGACGCTGCCGCTCGTCGACGGCGAGTCGGTCGTGATGCGCATCCTGGACCGCGGCGTCGGCAAGGTGAGCCTGGACGACCTCGGCATGCTCGGAGCCGAGCGCGCCCGCTTCGAGGCGGCGATCGCCCGTCCGTACGGCGCGGTGCTCGTGACCGGGCCGACCGGCTCCGGCAAGACCACCTCGCTCTATGCCGCGCTGGAGACGCTCAACACGGGCGAGCGCTCGATCCTCACGCTCGAGGATCCGGTCGAGTACCGCGTCGCCGGCATCAAGCAGATGCAGGTCAACGCGAAGGCCGGCGTCACGTTCGCCACCGGCCTCCGTTCGATGGTGCGCGCCGACCCCGATGTCATGCTCGTCGGCGAGATCCGCGACCGCGAGACGGCGCAGATCGCGATCGAGTCCGCGCTGACCGGGCACCTCGTGCTCTCGACGCTGCACACGAACGACGCGCCGACGGCCATCACGCGCCTCGTCGAGATGGGGATCGAGCCGTTCCTCGTCGCCTCCGCGATCGACTGCGTCGTCGCCCAGCGGCTTGCGCGCCGCCTGTGCGAGCGCTGCCGCAAGCCGGTGGCGCTGAGCGCCGAGGTGCTGCGCGCCAACGGCTTCTCCGCGACCGAGGACATTCAGGCGTACGACGCCGTCGGCTGCGGGACCTGCGGCGGCAGCGGCTACCGCGGGCGGATCGGCATCTACGAGGTGATGCGGATCAGCGACGCGATCCGCGACCACGTGCTCGCACGCGACGCCGCGACGACGATCGCCGCGACCGCCGTCGCCGAGGGGATGCACCGCCTGCGCGACGACGCGCTGCAGAAGATCCGCGCGGGGTTCACGTCGGCCGCAGAGGCCGCCCGCGTGACGGTCGCGGGCTAGGACTCGCGTGAAGCGAGCGTGCGCGCCGCGCGGGACTTCTTGCGCGACCCGGTGTTCTTGTGCAGCGCGCCGCGCTTGACGGCCTTGTCGATCGTCTTGACCAGCTCGCGGTGGGCGGGCTCGGCGTCGGCGGCGTCGCCGCCCTCGCCGACCGCGGCCTCGAGGCGCCGGAAGAGGGTCTTGACCTTCGACGTGTAGCGGCGGTTCTCGAGCCGCTCACGCTCGGCGCGGAGGATGCGCTTCTTCTGCGAGTGAATGTTGGCCATGACGTAGAGAGGCCGCGGTCAGGGGCCGCGGCGAGCCGTACTATAGCGCGCTCGTGACGGTCGAGTCCCCCGCCGAGCCGACAGGCGATCCACCGGCGCAGCCGAGTGGGCGGGATCCGCGTCCCCGCCGGCTGGCGCACAACACCGCGATCTTCTCGATCGCCACCGGACTGTCGCGCATCGCGGGGCTCGCACGCGAGGTGATCGCCTCGTCGTACTTCGGCACCTCGGGCCCCTTCTCGGCGTTCACGATCGCCTTCCAGGTCCCGAACCTGGTGCGCAGCCTGTTCGCCGACGCGGCGCTGAGCGCGGCGTTCGTGCCGGTCTTCATGGAGCACATCGCGCACGGCAGAAGACGCGACGCCGCGCGCCTGGCGGCCACGCTGCTGTTCGTGATGCTCGCCGCGCTCGGCGCGATCACGGCGCTGTTCATCGTCTTCGCGGGCGCGATCATGCCGCTGTTCACGGGCGACCAGTTCACGGCGCAGCTCGACCAGCTGACGATCGGCCTCTCGCGCGTGCTGTTCCCGATCGTGCTGCTGCTGGGGATCAACGGGCTCGTCGTCGGGATCCTCAACTCCTACGAGCACTTCGCGATCCCGGCGATCGCGCCGCTCGTGTGGAACGTCGTGATCGTCGTCGTGCTGGTCGCGATCAAGCCGCTGTTCCACGGCGAGAACGAGATGTACGCGTACGCGATCGGCGTGCTCGCCGGCACGACCGTTCAGCTGCTGATGTCGCTGCCGATGCTGCCGCGCGTCGGCTTCCACTTCGAGTGGGCGTTCGACTGGCGCGACCCGCACGTGGCGCGCGTCTTCCGCCTGATGCTGCCGGTGACGATCGGCCTGGGCGTCATCAACTTCGACCTGCTGATCAACTCCTCGCTCGGCACGCTCGTCTCCGAGCAGGCCCCGCGCGCGATCGACGCGGCGTTCCGCATCTACATGCTGCCGCAGGGGATGTTCAGCGTCGCGCTCGCGACCGTGCTGTTCCCGACGCTGTCGCGCTTCGCGGCCGTGCACGACCTGCCGGGCCTGCGGCGCACGATGGCCTCCGGCGCGCGGCAGATCTATCTGCTGCTGATTCCCGCGGCGGTCTTCACGGCGGTGCTGGCGACGCCGATCGTGCGGCTCGTCTACGAGCGCGGCGACTTCGGCGCGCACTCGACGGAGCTGGTCTCGAGCGCGCTGTTCTGGTTCTCCTTCAGCCTGCCGTTCGCCGGCGTGAACCTGCTGCTGACGCGCACGTTCTTCTCGCTGCAGCGGCCGTGGATCCCGACCGCGCTCGCGGTGGGGAACATGGCGATCGACGTGGCCGTGAGCGTCGCGCTGTACAAGCCGCTCGGGATCCCCGGCCTCGTGCTCGGCACGGTCGCCGGCAACGTCGCGATGACGCTCGGGCAGACGTGGCGGCTGCGCGACCTGCTGCACGGCTCGCTGGAAGGCCGCCGCACGCTGATCGCCGTCGCGCAGATGTGCGCCGCCGCGGCGCTGCTCGGGCTCGTCTCCTACGGCGTCTGGCGGGGGCTCGACCAGGCGCTCGGCCGCTCCCTGCTCGCACAGGTCGTCTCGGTCGGGGCGGCGCTCGCCGCCGGCGTCGCCGTCTACGTCGGGGCGGTGCTCGCGGTGGGGATCTCCGAGGCGCAGCAGATCCGCGCGCTGGTGGCCGGACGGTTCGGTCGTTCGAGCTGACTTGAATCCCTAGATTAAGGTGCCTTGGCGATCGGGGCCTCATCACGGGCCCGCGACATCGGGGGAGAAGCCAGGGCGCCGCTGATGTCCGTGCTCACCGCGGGCGAGCTCGTGTGGCTCGTTGCGCTCCCGTGCTCGCTCGTGCTGATCGCGCTGGTCCTGCTGCTCGGTCCGCCGCTGGGCCGCCTGCTCGCGGCGGCGACCGGCACGGCTCGCTTCTGGCCGCAGGTGATCGCCGAAGGCAGGGTCCGGCAGGAGGACACCGAGCACGCGCGCTACCTGCTCGCGCTGCTCGGACCGGTCCTGATCGCCGCCGCGACGCTCGCACTCGCGCGCACCCGCGTGCGCCTCTCGCGCGCCGCCGCCGTCGCCGGCGCGTCCGCCAGCCGAGCGGCGCTGATCGCCTTCGTCGTCGCGGCGGTCCTCTACCAGCACAGGTTCACGTACGACATCGCGTACTCGTCGACGGAAACGCCGTTCAGGACCGTGTACTTCAGCTGGCGCACGCTGTTGGCGGCGCTGGCGATCGCCGGCCTCTGCGCCGCCGCGCTGCGGAGCCGGTCCGTCGTCACGACGCTCGCTCGCCTTGGCCGCGAGCGCACGGCGACGCGCGCGCTCGCGCTTGCGGCGGCGCTCGCGTTCGTCGTGCTGTGGCTCATGGCGGCGTTCAACACCGACACGACGCTCGCGAGGGTGCACGAAGACGTCTGGCTGAATGCCGCCTTCTGGATCGACGAGCCGTTCGCGGTCCTCAACGGACAGGCGCCGCTCGTCGACTTCCATGTCCAGTACGGCCAGCTGTGGGCGTACCTGACGGCCGGCGTGCTCGCGCTGTTCGGCACGACCTTCACGACCTACGCGCTGACGATGCTGGCCGGGACCGCCGGCGCGCTGCTGGCGGTGTTCGCGACGTTCCGGCGCCTGACCGCCAACTCGCTCCTCGCGCTCGCGCTGTTCCTCCCGTTCGTGGCGACGAGCTTCTTCATGGAGGAGGGGCCGTCGTCGAACCGCTACGCGCCGGTGAACCTGTTCAACGAGTTCCCGATCCGCTATGCGGGCCCGTACGTGCTGCTGTGGCTGGTCGTCCGCCGGCTCGACCGCGCCTCCGGCCGGTCGCCGATCCCGCTGTTCCTGCTCGCCGGGCTCGTGGCGGTCAACAACCTGGAGTTCGGCATCCCCGCGTTGGGCGCGAGCCTGCTGGCGCTCGCGGTCGGCGAACCGGACCGCTCGCCGGGGCGCCTGGCGCGCCTGTGCGGCTCCGCGCTCGCCGGCATCGCGGGCGCGACGCTCGCCGTCGCCGCGCTCACGCTCGCCGTCTCCGGTTCGCTGCCGGACTTCGAATGGCTCACGACGTTCCCGCGCCTGTTCGGCGGCGACGGCTTCGGGCTGCTGCCGATGCCGCGGTTCGGCTTGCACCTCGTCGTCTACGCGACGTTCGCCGGTGCGCTTGCGGTCGCGCTCGCGAAGGCGGTGGCGGGTCGGGAGGACGTGCCGCTGGCCGGCGCGCTCGCGTGGGTCGGAGCGTTCGGACTCGGCGCCGGCTCCTACTTCGTCGGCCGCTCGCATCCGCACGTGCTGATCGACCTCTTCTCGGTCTGGGCGCTCGCGGTCGGGCTGCTGGCGGTGGCGGCGGTCCGCGCGATCGTGCGGCGCTCCACCCGGCGCCCGTCGCTCGCCGAGCTGCTGGTGCTCGCCGGCTTCGGCGTCACCGCGTGCTCGATCGCGCAGACGCCGATGCCGTGGACCCAGCTCGATCGGCTGCGGGAAGCGCCGCCGGTGTTTCCGGGGGCCGAAGCGCTTCCGGCCCTCCTACGCCAGGAGACGGCGACGCTGGTGCACAGAGGAGAGGCCGTCGCGGTGCTGATACGCGAAGGGCACCGCATCGCCGAGGACGTGGGCATTCGCGACGTCGCGCCCTACGCGAACATCGAGGCGATGGTCAGCGTGGAACAGTGGGTCGAGACGGTGCTGGCGCTCCGGCGCGCCGGCGGCAGGAGGCTGCTCGTCCAGCAGGGCGGCCTCCAGCCTGAACAGTCTTCGTGGCTGGCGTCGGTCGGCTTCAGCCGCGGGCGAACGCTTTCGAACGTCATCGAGTTCCAGGCGCCCTGGTGAGCCGCGGCGACGCACCCGCCGGCCAGTCGAGCCCGGCCAGCTGCCCCGCGCTCAGCCGCCCGACCCGCGCGCACGCCTCGTCGAGGCGGGCGGATGCCACGCCTCCGCCCCGAGCCGCAGGACCCGGAGCGGGGGCGGTTGCGCCGCCGCTACGGGAAGTAGCAGCTGCCCAACGAGTTAACGCAATAGAAATCGGGTGAATGAATGGGACCCGCGTGGAAGGTGCCCGACACCGACGATGGATTCGTCACGCCCGAGGCGCGTATGTAGTAGTTCCAGCTGAGGAAGTATCTGTAGCCATGAAAGAACGGCGTCCACTGTGGCATGCTCACCGAGCCGGTCGTAAAGCTCGGCGCCGTCGGACGGATCGCGCTGCTGCCCCCTGTGTTGTTCAGTTGCCCGTCATAGGAGTCGACGATCATCTCGACGCGGATGGGCGGCCCATAGACCCACCGGGCCCCTGAATCGACGTAGCCCTGACGACCGTTGAAGCTCACACGGCCGGTGGTGTTGACCTCGCCGATCCGCGTGCTGCCGATGCCATACCAGCCGGTGCGATCGAAGTTCCAGACGTAGTAGTCGGCCTTGTGCGCCAGCGGCCGGTTGTGGCGGCTGCGCCGCGCCGTCGCAGCGAGCGTGTCGTCCGGATCCGGCGATTGGAGCTCGGCGGGGATCCGATCGGCCGACTCGCCCGGCTCGACGTTCCAGCAGACCCACGCCTGGTCCTGCTTGTGCGAGGCGTCGCAGCCGTAGTCGATCTCCTGACCTTCGGCGTCGAAGGTTCGTATCGCCGCCGAGGCGCCGGCGGTACAGGTCAGCGCGAGGCCGAGGCACAGCGCCGCGAGCAGCAGCGCCCGCGAGACGCGGCGAAGCCTTGTCGCTTCGTTCATGGATCCTCCGTTAATAAGGACGGGCGCCCGTGAGGGCGCCCGATGGCGATGTCGCGCCCGACCCTATAGTCGGGTCGTTAATGATTCAAGTTTATTAGCGATAACTAATCTGCTAATGAGCAGACGGCTTCATTGCTTGAACGACGATCTCGCTCGCGTCGTAATCGCCTGGATGCACGTCATCCAGCTCGCTGGCGTCCCATGCGTCGCGCAGCACGGCGGACGCGGCCTCCTGCGCGGCGAGCTCCCCGGACGCCTCGACGACCAGAGCGAGCTCGAGCCGCCGGTCGAGACGCGTGACCCTGATCTGGCTGGCACGAGCGTCGCGGTCGAGCGCTCGCGCCAGCTCGCCGGCCGCGGCGACGGGGTCGCCTCGCAGGAGGGTCGTCGTTCCACGCACGCGCCAAGGCGCCGTCGCGGAGTTGTCTCGCACGGCGTGCGAACGCACGTCGACAGGCCATCGGGGGATGCCGGGAATCGGCTCGGTACCGCCGCTGAACATCTCGTTCTCGACGCGGATGAGGACCTTCGACGCCCGCTCGCGCGCCCACGCGACCGCGACTCCCGCGTCGACCGCGTGGGGTCCGTTGAGGAAGCGAAACGGTCTGGCGTCCCCATAGTCGATGTGCGCGGAGAACTTGCCCGCCCCGTCTGATCCGACGAATGCCATGGGATCGGACACGGTGCGAGTGTACCTCCGCCCCTGCCCGGGCCCTACCCTGTACCGGCCCATGGCCGACCAGCAGCACATCCGCAACTTCTCGATCATCGCCCACATCGACCATGGGAAGTCGACGCTGGCCGACCGCATCCTGGAGCTGACGAAGACGGTCGAGATGCGCGACATGAGAGCGCAGCTGCTCGACTCGATGGACCTGGAGCGCGAGCGCGGCATCACGATCAAGGCGCAGGCCGTGCGCGTGCTGTTCGACGCCTCCGACGGCGAGACCTACCAGCTGCATCTGATCGACACGCCCGGCCACGTTGACTTCACCTACGAGGTCAGCCGCTCGCTCGCCGCGTGCGAGGGCGCGCTGCTCGTGGTCGACGCGTCGCAGGGCGTCGAGGCGCAGACGCTCGCGAACACCTACCTCGCGATCGACTCCGGCCTGGAGCTGATCCCGTGCCTCAACAAGATCGACCTGCCGGGCGCAGAGCCGGAGCGCGTCGCGGGCGAGGTCGCCGAGCTGCTCGGCGAGCCGGCCGACGAGGTGCTGCGCATCAGCGCGAAGACGGGCGAGGGCGTCGTCGAGGTGCTCGACAAGCTCGTGCAGACCGTCCCGCCGCCGAGCGGGGATCCCGATGCCCCGCCGCGCGCTTTGATCTTCGACTCCGAGTTCGACCAGTACCGCGGCGTGATCGCGTACGTGCGCGTGGTGGACGGCACCTTCACGAAGGGGGAGGCGATTCGCGCGATGGCCGCCGGCACCGAAGCGGACATCGACGACATCGGCTTCTTCAACCCGCGCATGACGCCGGCGGCACATCTCGGCCCCGGCGAGGTCGGCTACGTGATCACCGGCATCAAGGACGTCACGAGACTGCGCGTCGGCGACACGCTCACGACCAAGCGCAACGCGGCCAGCGAGGCGCTGCCCGGCTACCGCGACGTCAAGCCGATGGTCTTCTGCGGCCTCTTCCCGATCGACTCCGACGACTACCCGGACCTGCGCGACGCGTTGGAGAAGCTCGTCCTCAACGACGCCGCCCTGAGCTGGGAGCCGGAGACCTCCGACGCGCTCGGCTTCGGCTTCCGCTGCGGCTTCCTCGGCCTGCTGCACATGGACATCGTGCGCGAGCGGCTCGAGCGCGAGTACGACCTGGAGCTGCTGACGACGATGCCGTCGGTCGAGGTCGAGGTCGAGCTGGAGAACGGCGACGTCATCGAGGTCCACAACCCGACCGACATGCCCGACCCGTCGAAGATCCGCGAGGTGCGCGAGCCCTACATCCGCGCCTCGATCCTCACGCCGAAGGAGTACGTCGGCACGATCATGGAGCTGTGCCAGGAGCGCCGCGGCACGCACGCCGGCATGCACTACCTGTCCGCCGACCGCGTGCAGCTGGAGTACGAGCTGCCGCTGGCGGAGATCGTGCTCGACTTCTTCGACCAGCTGAAGTCGCGCACGAAGGGCTACGCCTCGCTCGACTACGAGCTGATCGGCCTGCGGGCGAGCGACCTGGTGAAGCTCGACGTGCTGCTGAGCGGCGATCCGGTCGACGCGCTCTCGATGGTCGTGCACCGCAGCAAGGCGCACCTCGTCGGCCGCTCGCTCGCCGAGAAGCTGCGCGAGAAGATCCCGCGCCAGCAGTTCGACGTGCCGATCCAGGCGGCCATCGGCTCGCGCGTCGTCGCGCGCGAGACGGTCAAGGCGTACCGCAAGGACGTGATCGCCAAGTGCTACGGCGGCGACATCTCGCGCAAGCGCAAGCTGCTGGAGAAGCAGAAGGAGGGCAAGAAGCGGATGAAGCAGGTCGGCCGCATCGAGGTCCCGCAGGAGGCCTTCCTCGCCGTGCTCGAGCTCGGCGACGCGAAGTAGGCGCACGATGCCCGGGCTGCTCGAACGGCTCGGCGTCGACGTGCCCGTCGTGCAGGCCGGGATGGGCGGCGGCATCAGCCGTCACGAGCTGGCGGCGGCGGTGTCCGAGGCCGGCGGGCTGGGGACGATCGCCGTCCACGGCGCGGAGGCGATCGCACGCGAGCTGCGCGCCGCGCGGGCGCTGACCGGCAAGCCGCTCGCGGTGAACGTGCTGCTGCCGTTCGCGCGTGCCGACTGGTTCGACGCGGCCGCCCGGGCCGACGTCGTCGTGACCTTCTGGGGCAGGCCGCGGCGCCGCACGCCGGGCGTGTGGCTGCACCAGTGCGGCTCCGTGGAGGAGGCGCGCGCGGCGGCTGCCGCAGGCGCGGACGGCCTGATCGTGCAGGGCGTCGAGGCGGGCGGGCACGTGCGCGGGCGCGTGCCGGCGCTGGAGCTGCTCGCGCGCGTCCGCGACGCGCTCGTGCCCGGCGCGCCCCCGCTGCTGCTCGCCGGCGGGATCGCCGAGCGCGGCGACGTGAGAACCGCGTTGGAGGCGGGCGCCGTCGCCGCCGTCGCGGGGACGCGCTTCCTCGCCTCGCCGGAGAGCCGTGCCCACCCGGCCTACCGCGAGCGCGTGGCCGCCGGCCGCGAGACCGTGCTCACGGAGCTGTTCGGGCTCGGCTGGCCCGCGCCGCACCGGGTGCTGCCGAACGCCGCGACCGAGCGCTGGCTGCGCGACGACATGCGCGGTCCGCGTTCGCTGCGGGCGCTGAACGCCGCCAGCGGCGTCGGCGCGCGCTGGATCCCGCCAAAGCTCCAGGCGCGTCTCGCGCGGGCTCAACGGCCCGGCGGGCCGCTGCTGTCGCCGACGCCGGCGGCCGACGACGGGCTGGCGACGCTCGTGGAAGCCGGGCCGCTCTACGCCGGCGAGACGGTCGCCCGCATCAACGACGTGCGCCCCGCGGCGGAGCTCGTCGCGGCGCTCACGCCGTAGGCTTCGAGCGCGATGGACCTCGGCCTCACCGGCAAGCGCTGCGTCGTCACCGGCGCGAGCCGCGGCATCGGCCGCGCGACCGCGGAGCTGCTGGCGGCGGAGGGCGCGCGCGTGCTGCTCGTGGGACGCGACGCCGAGGCGCTCACCGCAGCCGCACCGGCGGGCGCTGGGACCTTCGCCGCCGACGTGACCGAGCCGGACGCCGGCGAGCGGATCGTCGCCGCCTGCATCGAGCGGCTCGGCGGGATCGACGTGCTCGTCAACAACGCCGGCACCACCTTCGTCAAGCCGCTCGACGAGCTGACCGAAGGTGACTGGGAGGGTCAGTGGCAGCTCAACGTGCGCGGCCCGGAGCGGCTGATGAAAGCGGCGGCTCCTCGCATGGCCGAGCAAGGCGGCGGGCGGATCGTCAACGTCGTCTCGACCTCCGGCAAGCGTCCGTCGCTGCGCAACGCCGCCTACTCCGTCACGAAGGCCGCGCAGCTGTCGCTCTCGCGCGCGTACGCGGATGCGTGGGTGAAGCGCGGGGTGCTGGTCAACGCGGTCGCGCCGGGCCTCACCGGCAGCGAGCTGTGGAAGGGCGAGGGCGGCCTCGCCGACCAGCAGGTGGCGGCCGGCGGCGCCGCCGATCGCGACGCCGCGATGGCGGCGGCCGCGGCGAGCGTCCCGCTCGGCCGCTTCGCCGAGCCGCACGAGATCGCGTCCGTGATCGTCTTCCTCTGCTCTGAGCGCGCGAGCGACGTCGTCGGCGCGGCCTGGTCGGTCGACGGCGGCGCCGTCCCCACGATCCTCTAGCGGATTCCGCGCATGCCGTAGGGGGGTTCCCACGGATGGCGCGCGGCAGCGGCGGTCGTACCGTGCACGTAGCTAGATGAACGGCGACGATCAACTAGGTTCAAAGCGAAGGGAGCGATGACGATGGCTGCCACGACGACAGAGAAACGGGGCGCTCCGGCCAAGCGCGCGGGGTCCGCGCGCGCCGCGCATCACGGCCGGCCGCGGGTCGAGCGCACCGAGAAGCTCGCCGACGACCTCTTCGAGGAGGTCGAGGCGGGTCAGCGTGCCGCCATCAAGGCGGTCACGAAGTTCATCGACACCGTCGACCGCACCGTGCCGCCGCGTACGGACGGCCCCTCGGGACGGCAGACGGTGGTCGACGCGGCGATGGAGATGGCCGACCAGCTCGTCCACGTCCAGTACGACTTCCTGCGCAAGGTCGTCCGCAGCGCCGGCAAGTCGCTGAACAGGTGATGAGAAGGGCTTGACGCGATCACTGCGGCCCGGCGCCCGCCGGGTCGCATCGGCCGTAGACTCCGCGCCGCTCGACACCGCCACGACGAGGAAGGAGCCCGGTGCCAGTCAACACGAGCGCCGTCGGGAAGCAGTACCCGCCCGTCACCTACGCGGTCGGTCGCGAGAAGGTCAAGGAGTACGCCTCCGCGGTCGGCGAGACGAACCCGCTCCACCTCGATCCCGCGGCGGCGCGCGCCGCCGGCTACGACGACGTGGTCGCGCCGCCGATGTTCGCCGTCGTCTACCAATCCGGCGCAGTGATGCCGGGGATCTTCGACCCCGAGGTCGGCATCGACTTCGCGATGATGGTGCACAGCGGGCAGGACTTCCGCTGGGAGCGCGTCGTCGTCGCCGGCGAGGAGCTGACGACGCAGGCGACGGTCGCCAACATCGAGGAGAAGGGCGGCATGGGCTTCTACGACTTCGAGGTCGTGACGCGGGACGCCGGCGGTGCGACGGTCTGCACCGGCATCTGGAAGATGATCGTGCGGGGGGTCTGAACATGGCCGCGAACTACGAGCCCGGCGCGGAGCTGCCCGCGCTGAAGGTCACGCCGGACCGCTTCCTCACCGTCCGCTACGCGGGCGCCTCGGGCGACTTCAACCCGATCCACATCGACGAGCAGTTCGCCAGGTCGGTCGGCCTGCCGGGGCGGATCCTGCACGGGCTGTGGTCGATGGCGCAGGTCGCGCGCGCCCAGACCGAGGCGGCCGGCGGCCCGGAGAAGCTCCTGCGGCTGTCCGTGCAGTTCCGCGGCATGGGCGTGCTGGAGCAGGAGGTCGCCGTCACGAGCACCGTGAAGACGGTCGAGGGCGGGGTCGCGACGGTCGAGGCGGAAGCCCGCCAAGGCGACACGCGCATCGTGCGCAACGCCGTCGCGGAGATCGCGCTGGACTGACGGACCGCGCGGATGGGGATGCTCGCTGCATGGCATCCCCGTCCGTCGCTCAGCCGAGCGCGCGCAAACGGCATGCGCTGACGCTGTTCGCGGGGCTGCCGCGCGCCTACGACGCGGCCGGCGCGGCGATGAGCTTCGGACAGGATCCGCGCTGGCGGGCGGCGCTCGTGCGTGCGACTCCGGCCGGACAAGGCGACCGCGTGCTCGACGTCGCGACCGGCACCGGCATGGTCGCCGCGGCGCTGGCGCGGCGAACCGGTGCGCACGTCGTCGCGCTCGACCAGAGCTCGGACATGCTCGGCGGCCTGCGCGCGCGGCTGGCACGCGACCCGCTGCTGGCGGCTTCGATCGAGCCGCGCCTCGGCGAGGCGGAGGCGCTGCCGTTTCCCGACGCCGCGTTCGACGCGCTCACGTTCACCTACCTCCTGCGCTACGTCGACGACCCAGAGGCGACGCTGCGCGAGCTGGCGCGCGTGGTGAAGCCCGGCGGCTTCGTCGGCATGGTCGAGTTCGGCGTGCCCTCGCGGCGGGTGCTGCGCGCGCTCTGGCGCGTGCACACGCGCGTGGGCCTGCCGCTGCTGGGCCGGCTGATCTCGCGCGAGTGGTATGCGGTCGGCCGCTTCCTCGGCCCGAGCATCGAGGACCTCTACGCGCGCTTCCCGCTGCCGGCGCTCGTGGCGCTGTGGGGGCGGGCGGGCCTCGTCGACGTCCACGTGCGGCGCATGAGCTTCGGCGCCGGCGTGGTGATGACGGCGAGGCGCGGCTCGTGACCGCCCATGCGGAGCGGCCCGCGTTCTACGCGCCGCGCGGCAGCGGGCTCGCGCGCGACCTGGCGGCGCTGCTGCATCCGCCCTACACGGCGTGGCACCTGTCCTACGTCGCGCTGGGTGCGGCAGCGGCGTCGCGCTTCGAGCTCTCGCGTCTGGGCTGGGCGCTGCTGGCGTTCCTGCTGGCCGTCGGGATCGGCGCGCATGCGCTCGACGAGCTGCAGGGCCGCCCGCTGCGCACGCGCCTGTCCGACCGCACGCTGGTCGCGCTCGGCGTGCTCGGCCTGGGCGGCGCCTGCGCGATCGGCGTCGTCGGTGCGATCAGCGTCAGCGCGACGCTCGTGCCGTTCGTCCTGCTCGGCGCGTTTCTCGTGCTCGCGTACGACCTGGAGCTGCTCGGCGGCCGCTTCCACGGACAGTGGACGTTCGCGCTCGGCTGGGGCGGCTTTCCGGCGCTGACCGGCTTCTGGATCTGCGCATTGCGGTTCGAGTGGCCCGGGCTGCTGGTGGCCGCCGCCTGCACGCTGCTGAGCCTCGCGCAGCGGCGGCTGAGCGTTCCGGTGCGCGAGCTGCGGCGGAGAACGCTCGCGGTCGCCGGCGAGCAGCGCCTCACCGACGGGCGGACGGTCGAGCTGACCGCGGCGCGGCTGCTCGCGCCGCTGGAGGGCGCGCTGCGCGTGCTGTGGTTCGCGCTCGTCCTGCTGGCGGCGGGCCTCGTCGTGCTGCGGGCGTGAGCGGGTATCGCCCAGCACTCCTAGAATCCCCTCCATGCTGACGCCGCGTCAGGAGTTGATCCTCCGCAAGGTCGTCGAGATCTACCACGAGGGCGGGCAGCCGGTCGGCTCGAAGGCGCTCGCGGTCGACGCCGACCTCGAGTGGGGGCCGTCGACGATCCGCAACGAGCTGGCGATGCTGGAGGAGCACGGGCTGCTCGCGCATCCGCACACCTCCGCCGGGCGGGTGCCGACCGACGCCGGCTACCGCTGGTACGTCGACCATCTGCCGGCGCGCGCCGGCGAGCTCGCGGAACGCCCGCTCGCGCTCTCGCTCGTGCGGCGCGAGGTCGACGAGGCGATGCGCGTCACGACCGAGACGCTCTCGCAGGTCACGAACCTGCTCGCGATCGTCTCCGCGCCGCCGATCGAGACCGCCACGATCCGCCACGTCGAGGTCCTGCTGCTGCAGCCGCAGCTGCTGATGGTCGTCGTGATCACCTCGACCGGCGGCGTGACGAAGCGCATGCTCGCGTTCGACGCGCCCGTCGATCCGGGCCTCGCCGACTGGGGCGGCAGCTACCTCAACGAGCGTCTCGTCGGACTGGGGCTCGGGGCGCGCCTGCTGCATCAGCGGCTCGACGACCCCTCGCTCGGCCCGCGCGAGCGCGGCTTTCTCGCGGCTGTCGCGCCCGCCTTCACCGAGCTCACCGACATCGCCGACGAGTCGCTCTACGTCGACGGCACCTCACGCCTGCTCAGCAGCTATCGGTTCGAAGACCAGCAGCAGCTCAACGCCGTGATGGAGATGCTCGAGCGGCGCGTCTCCCTGCTCGGCGTGCTGCGCTCCGCGCTCGACCAGCGCGACGTGTACGTGCGCATCGGGCGCGAGAACGAGGCGCCGGCGCTGCACTCGCTCGCGCTCGTCGCGGCCGGCTACGGCCTCCCGACGCGCAACCTCGGAACGGTCTCCGTGCTCGGACCGCTGCGGATGGACTACCCGCGCGCGATCGCGTCCGTCCGCTCGGCCGCGCTCGAGCTCTCGCGCTTCGTCGAGGAGGTCTACGAACCGTGAGCGCCGCGCCGATGTCCGCCGACTACTACGAGCGTCTCGGCGTCGCGCGCGACGCGAGCGAGGGGGAGATCAAGAAGGCCTTCCGCCGCCTCGCGCGCGAGCTGCATCCGGACGTCAACGGGCACGACCCGGAGGCGGAGGAGAAGTTCAAGGCCGCCGCCGAGGCCTACGAGGTGCTGTCCGATCCGGAGCGGCGCGCGACGTACGACCGCTACGGGCCGGAGGGGCTGCGCAGCGGCGGCTATCAGCCGACCGGCTTCGGCTCGTTCGCCGACATCTTCGACGCCTTCTTCGGCGGGAGCGACATGTTCGGCGGCGGGCGCGCCGGGCCGGCGCAGGGCGGCGACGTGGGGGTCACGGCGTCGATGTCGCTTGCGGACGCGGCGAGCGGACGCGCGGTCGAGGTCGCCTACGAGGCGGTCGTGCGCTGCGAGCACTGCCACGGCAACGGGGCCGAGCCGGGCACGCCGATCGAGACGTGCGAGCGCTGCGGCGGCGCCGGGCAGCTGCGGGCGGTGACGCGCACGCCGTTCGGCCAAGTCGTGCGCGCGACCGTCTGCGACCGCTGCGGCGGGGACGGCAGAGTGCCCCAGCAGCCGTGCGCGACGTGCCACGGGCGCGGGCGGCGCGTCGAGCGCCTCAACGTGTCGGTCGACGTGCCGGCGGGGATCGCCGACGGCCAGCGGATCCGGCTGGCGGGACGCGGGCACGCCGGCGAGCAGGGCGGTCCGCCGGGCGACCTGTACGTGCTGATCCGCGTCGAGCAGGACGAGCGCTTCATGCGCGACGGCGACGACCTCGTGACCGTCGTCGACGTGCCGGCGCCGCTCGCCGCCCTCGGCACGACGATCGCGGTGCCGACCCTCGCGGAGCCGATCGAGCTGGAGATCCCTGCCGGCACCCAGCCGCACGACACGCTGACGCTGCGCGGGCAGGGCATGCCGGCGCTGCGCCGCGGCCGCCACGGCGACCTGCGCGTGGTCGTCAACGTCGTGATCCCGCGCCGCCTGACGCACGAGCAGAGAGCGTTGCTCGAACAGCTCGCCGGGACGCTCACGGACGACAACCTGCGGTCCGACGAGGGCGTCTTCTCGAAGCTCAAGCGGGCGTTTGGGGCGTGATCCGGCTCGCGCTGCGGGTCGACCGCGCGCATGCGGAGGTCGCGCTGGCGGAGCTGCTGGAGCTGGCGCCGGGCGGGGTGGAGGAGGTGGACCTCGGCGCGGACGGCGTCGAGTACGCCGTCTACGGCCCTCCGGGCGAGCTGCCGCTGCTGCCGGACCTCGAAGCGGCCGCCGGCGGCGCGCTGATCGAGGTCACGACGAGCGAGCTGCCGGACGACTGGTCCGAGCGCTGGAAGCAGTTCCATCGGCCGCTGGTCATCGGTCCCGCCCACCCCCGGCTCGCCGTGCGTCCGCCGTGGGAGCAGCCGCTCGGCGCGGACGTCGAGCTGGCGATCGACCCGGCGCAGGCGTTCGGCACCGGCGCGCACGCCACGACCCGGCTGTGCCTGGAGCTGCTGCTCTCACGCGCGGACGAGGATCCCGGGCGCGGTCCGCTGCTCGACCTCGGCTGCGGCTCCGGGGTCCTCGCGATCGCCGCCGCCAAGCTCGGCTTCGCGCCCGTCGCCGCGGTCGACTTCGACCCGCTGTCCGTCGATGCGACGCGCGAGAACGCCGTCGTCAACGGCGTCGAGCTCGAGGTCGCGCGCTGCGACCTGCGCAGCGACCCGATCCCGACCGCGCCCGTGGTGCTCGCGAACCTGCTGCGCCCGCTGCTGCTCGACTACGCCGCGCGCCTGGCCGAGCCGCCGGTCGTCCTGATCGCCTCCGGGCTGCTCGTCCACGAGGCCGACGAGATCGCCCGCGCCTTCGCGGGCCACGGCCTGCGCGAGCGCGACCGCCGCGAGCGCGGCGAGTGGGCCGCGCTGCTGCTGGCCGCATGAGCGCTCGACCGGCTTCGTCGACGCCGGGCCGCTGCCGCGCTACCGCGCGGCGTGCAGCCACGCCAGCAGTCCGCCGGCCAGCAGCGCCTGCGCCAGCAGCTCGTAGCCGCGCGCGCCCGGATGCGCGCCGTCGCCGGCCGCCTGCTCCTCCAGCCACGCGCGCGAGGCGTCGAGCGTTCGCGCCACCGGCCAGAACGGCACGTCGCGCTCGGCGCACAGCGCGCCGAACGCGTCGGACAGCTCGATCGCGCGCGCCCGCTGCGCCGCATCGCCGACCGGCGGAGGACCCGCGACGGCCGCCGGCAGCCCGAGCTCGGCGGCTTGGCCGAGCATCGTCTCCAGCGCCCGGCACGAGCGGTCCGGCGTGACGCGGGGGCGATCGTCTTCGAGCGTCGTGTCATTCGCGCCGACGGCGAAGACGACGCGGCAGTCGGCGTCGCGCGCGAGCCGCGTCATCGCCTCGAAGCGCCAGCGCACAGCCACCTCGACCGATGTCTCGCGCCGCACGCCGAGCGCGTAGGCGGTCAGCGGGCGGCCCGCGGCGAACGACGCGGCGACCGCTCGCCCGACCCATCCGCGCCCCTCCGGGTCGCCCACACCGGCCGTGAACGAGTCGCCGAAGCAGAGCAGCCGCAGGTCGTCCATCGCCGGCACTCAAGCACAACGGCGCTCGTGCGGTTCGCCTCATCGCGATCACGGGCATAGGCTCGTCACATGGCCTGGGACATCGTGATCGCCGGCGGCGGCTTCGGCGGCTACTACGCCGCGCGGACGCTGGAGAAGACGCTGCCGCAGCACAGCGCGCGCGTGACGCTCGTCTCCGACGTCAACTTCCTGCTCTACACGCCGCTGCTGCCCGGCGCGGCGGCCGGCACGCTGGAGCCGCGCCACGTCGTCGTGCCGCTGCGCGAGCAGCTGGAGACGACGGACCTGTGGCTGGGGCGCGTGAGCGGCGCCGAGCCTGAGCGGAACTGCCTGGCGGTCGACTCGCTCGACGGCCGCCGCCACCACCTGCGCTACGACCAGCTGATCGTCGCGCTCGGCTCGACCTCGCGCACGCTGCCGATCCCCGGTCTCGTCGAGCACGCGATCGGCTTCAAGACGCTGTCCGAGGCGATCGCGCTGCGCAACCGCGTCGTCTCGCTGCTGGAGGTCGCCGAGACGGTGCACGACGCCGAGACGCGCGCCGAGTACCTCACGTTCGTGTTCGTCGGCGCCGGCTACGCGGGGCTGGAGGGCCTCGCGGAGCTGCAGGACTTCATGTCTGACGTGATCGACCTCTACCCGCGCTGCCGCGTGCAGGGGATGCGCTGGATCCTCGTCGAGGCGAAGGAGCGCGTGATGCCCGAGGTCGCGCCCGACCTCGCCGCGTTCGCCGAGCGCGAGCTGCGCGGGCGCGGGATCGAGATCCGCACGAGCACGACGATCGAGGAGGTCGGCGAGCGCCACGTCACGCTCAAGGGCGGCGAGCGGATCCCGACGCGCACGGTCGCGTGGACCGCCGGCGTGAAGCCGCAGCCGGTCGTCGGAAGGCTCGGCCTGCCGCTCACCGACGGCGGGCGCGTCGAGGTCGACGAGACGATGCGCGTCAGCGGCCATCGCAACGTGTGGGCGATCGGCGACGCCGCCGCGGTCCCCGACCCGGCGCGCAAGGGACAGGCCTCGCCGCCGACGGCGCAGCACGCGATCCGCCAGGGCCGCCGCGTCGCGCGCAACGTCGCCGCCGAGCTGGGCGCCGGCGGCAGCGTCAAGCCGTTCACGTACAGAACGCTCGGCGTGTTCGTCGACATGGGCCGCCACCAGGCGGTCGCCTCGACGATGGGAATCAAGTGGCGCGGCTTCCCCGCGTGGTTCCTGGCGCGGACCTACCACCTGCTCAACATGCCGGGCACGAAGCGCAAGGCTCGCCTCGTCGTCGACTGGACGGTCGCGCTGCTGTTCCGCGGCCGCGACACGTCCGAGCTCGGCCAGCTCGGGCACCCGCCGGAGCTCGAGCAGCACCCGGCCGCGGCGGACGGCGCCAGAGCCGACCGCCCCGCGGCTATCCTTGAACGCACGTGACCGTCGCAGACCAGCTGAAGACCGATCTCACGACCGCCATGAAGGCGGGCGAGAAGGATCGCGTCGGCGCCCTGCGGATGATCCTCTCCGAGCTGCAGAAGGACGCCAAGGAGGGCGCCGGCGACGAGGTCGCCGTGCTGCGCCGCGAGCGCAAGCGCCGCCTCGACGCCGCCGCCCAGTTCCGCGACGGCGGCCGCGACGAGCTCGCGGCACAGGAGGAGGGCGAGGCCGAGCTGATCGCCGCCTACCTGCCGAGCGAGCTGTCCGACGAGGAGCTCGACGCGATCGTCGCCGCGGCGGTCGCCGAGACCGGTGCCAGCTCGCCGAAGGACATGGGTCAGGTGATGAAGGCGGCGATGGCCACGGTCGCCGGCCGCGCCGACGGCAAGCGCGTCTCCGCGCGCGTCCAAGGAGCCTTGGCATCGCGGTGAGACGTCAGGTCGAGCTCGACAACACGGTCGCCGCGGAGCTCGCGGGGACGCAGGACGCCGTCCTGAAGACGTTGGAGGGCCACCTCGACTGCGACGTTCACCTGCGCGGCAACCTGCTGACGCTGGAGGGCGACGACGCTGCGGTCGAGTCGGGCATCCAGGTCGTGCGTGAGCTCTCCGATCTGATCGCGCAGGGCCACGAGATCGCGCCCGGCACGATCGACGCGGTCCAGGGCGCGCTCGACCAGCGCGAGTCGCCGGCGAAGATCCTCGAGGACGTCGTGTGGCGCCACCGTTCGACGAAGGTCGCGCCGAAGACCGTCAACCAGAAGCGCTACGTCGACTCGATCCGCCGCAACACGATCACGTTCGGCGTCGGCCCGGCCGGAACGGGCAAGACGTTCCTCGCGGTCGCGATGGCGGCCGCGGCGCTCTCGCGCCGCGAGATCAACCGCATCATCCTCACGCGCCCGGCCGTCGAGGCCGGCGAGCGGCTCGGCTTCCTGCCGGGCGACCTGATGGCGAAGGTCGATCCCTACCTGCGGCCGCTGTTCGACGCGCTGCACGACATGATCGATCCGGAGCGGGTCTCGACCTATCTCGACCGCGGCGTGATCGAGGTCGCGCCGCTGGCGTTCATGCGCGGGCGCACGCTCAACGACAGCTTCATCATCCTCGACGAGGCGCAGAACACGAGCCCGGAGCAGATGAAGATGTTCCTCACGCGCCTCGGCTTCAACTCCAAGATGGTCGTGACCGGCGACATCACGCAGATAGACCTGCCGCAGGACCAGCAGTCCGGCCTCGTCGCCGTCGGCGAGGTGCTGGAGGAGGTCGAGGGGATCGAGTTCATCCGCTTCGGCGGCGAGGACGTCGTGCGCCACAAGCTCGTGCAGCGGATCGTCGCCGCCTACGCCGACCACCAGCAGCGCCTCGCGCCCGAGTTGCGACCCGCCGACCGCAAGCGGGCATAACCGCCTCGATGATCGACGTAGAGGTGATCGGCCTCGACGACGGGGTGATCGACGAGCTGACCGCGCTCGACGTCGAGGAGCTGTGCATCCTGGCGTTCTCCTCGGCGGGGATCGAAGACGGCCATGTCGCGGTCGCGTTCGTCGACGAGCAGACGATCCAGACGCTCAACCGCGACCACCGCGGCAGAGACGCCCCGACCGACGTGCTGTCGTTCCCGATCGACGGCGTCGACGGCGAGGCTCCGAGAGCCAACGGCGCGCCGCGCGAGCTCGGCGACGTCGTGATCTGCCCGCCGTGCACCGAGGACCTGAGCGAGGCGGTCGTGCACGGCGCGCTGCACCTGACCGGGATGGACCACGAGGTCGACGAGGGCGAGATGCTCGCGCTGCAGGCCGAGCTGCTGCGCTGGGTGCAGGAGTGAGCACCCGCAGCGGCTTCGTCGCGCTCGCGGGGCGGCCGAACGTCGGCAAGTCGACGCTCGTCAACGCGATCGTCGGGCGCAAGGTCGCGATCGTCTCCGACAAGCCGCAGACGACCCGCCGCGCGATCCGCGGCGTCGCGACGACCGACGACGCGCAGCTCGTGCTCGTCGACCTGCCGGGCGTGCAGCGCCCGCGCGACGCGCTGACGGCGCGCATGCAGCGGCGCGTCGAGAGCGAGCTGGCGGACGCGGACGCGGCGCTGCTGATCGTGAACGCGGTGCAGGGGATCGGGCCGGGCGACCGCTTCATCGCGGGGCTGCTGGCGCGCGCGAGAACGCCCGTGGTGGTCGCCGTCAACAAGGTCGACCGCTGCACGCGCGCCGAGATTGCCGCGACCTTGCAGGCGGCGGCCGAGCTCGGCGTCGGCGACGACTTCTTCCCGATCTCCGCGCGCACGGGGGAGGGACTCAGAGCGCTGGTCGACCACCTCGGCTCGCTGCTGCCCGACGGGCCGTTCTTCTTCCCGCCCGAGGACCGCTCGGACCAGTCCGAGCAGGTGCTGCTGGCGGAGCTGGTGCGCGAGCAGGTGCTGCGCCGCACGCGCCAGGAGGTCCCGCACGCGGTCGAGGTCGAGGTGGAGGAGATCGAGGAGCGGCGCGCGGACCTGATCGCCGTGCGCGCGGTCATCTGGGTCGAGGCCGACTCGCAGAAAGGCATCCTGATCGGCGCCGGCGGCGGCATGATCAAGGCGATCGGCACGGCCGCCCGCAAGGAGCTCGAGCGCGAGCTCGGCACCCGCGTCCACCTCGAGCTCGCCGTCCGCGTCCGCAGAGCCTGGCGCTCCGACGACCGTCTGCTCGACCGGCTGGGGATCGAGTAGCGAAAACCAGATCTACGCTGTAGACGGCCCGGGCGCCCGGCGGGACACTCGGGTGCATGAGCAACGTCGACCCACGCACCTTCGGCTGGAGACGGCCCCGCACGCTCGACGGCCGCCGGTACCCGCTCGAGCTGCGCGAGTTCGAGGCCTACGACGACGTCATCCTCGCAGCCCTCGCCGAGATCGAGCCCGCGACGTTCGACGACATCGTGGCACGGCTGGACGACCGACGGGCATCTGCTGCACTGTCGGGCTGGGTTACATCGGCCCAATGGCGAGGGCTGATCGAGGTAGATCGCAGCATCCCTCGTCGCGGTCCATGGACCTACTCGCTGGCTCCTCGCGGCCGTGGCCAGCACACACAGGCTGCATAGCAAGCGGGCCGACCAACTGATGAGAGCCGTGGGAGAAGCCACTCCGTTCTTGACGCGCAGCGGCCGGCCGCGGCTTGTCCGCTGCGCTGTGCTGTTCGTCGACCTGCTCGGCGTGCGCGAGATGAACATGAGTCAGCGGGTGGCGGAGCATCTCGTCGCCTTGCACAGCGTGGTGAGACTCATGCATCGCGACTTCTTCGGCGAGGACTCGCCCTACCGCTCGGCGTTCTTCTCGGACACGCTCGTTCTCGCGGCGCCGATCGTCAGAGCGACTGACGACACAACCGAGGTTGGAGGTCTGATGCGGCAAGCGAGGTGGCTCCAGAGCAATCTGCTCGCCGAAGGCTTCTTCGTCCGAGGCGGTCTCAGCCTCGGGAGCCTGCATGTCAGCGACCACGTGCTGTTCGGTCCGGCACTCGTCGAGGCGTACGACCTCGAGAGCAGAGCCGCGTTTCACCCACGCGTCGTGCTGAGCCGAGCTGCGGCGGAGACGCAACGGGGGATGGCTGCTGGGTCCATGCTGATGTGCGACGACGATGGGCAAACCTTCATCGACTATCTCGGCGCCGCGTTTGGGGAGCCCTATGACCCTTCGTTTGCTCTGCTGCACCACCGAAACGCCGTCGTCGAGCGACTGCACGGGAGCCGCCGCCACAAGCGCCATTGGGAGAAGTACCGGTGGTTGGCCGAGTACCACAACGCAGTCGTCCGGAGCCGCGTTCCGAAGGCACGCGAGCTGATCATCGAGCCGTCGGCGATGACGTGGCGGTTCAGCCCGTTCGCGTGACGCGCGAGCGCGGACGCCGCACGCTCGCCGCCAGCACCACCGCGCTCACGCCCGCGAGCATCAGCGCAAGCGCGTGCAGCGACGCGCTGTCCACGCCGTCGGCGAAGACGACGCCGAGCAGGCTGGTCGACAGCACCGCGCCGATGAAGCGGCAGGTCTGGAAGAGGCCGGCGGCGGCGCCGGTGCGCTCCGGGTCGCTGGCGCCGTACAGCGCCGACTGCAACCCGAGGTTGTTGAAGCCGATCGGGATGCCCAGCACGACCGTCGCCGGCACGATCGCCCACAGCGGCGTCTCCGTCGTGAACGTCGCCAGCAGCAGCGTGCCGACGACCATCGCGCAGGCGCCCAACAGCAGCGCGGCGCGCTCGCCGCGGCGCGCCACGAGCTGCGCGGCCACCGGCGCCGCCACCACCGCCACGCCCGCGAGCGGCGCCACGAGCAGACCGGCCATACCGGAGCTGAAGCCGCGCGCGTCCTCCAGCCACAGCGGCAGCGCGAAGAAGATCCCGAACGCGACGATGTTCACCAGCAGGTACTGCGCGCAGACGCCGAGCAGCGCGCGGTTGCCGGCGAGCATCTCGACGTCGAGGAACGGGTCCTCGCGGCGGCGGTCGCTCCACACCAACGCGGCGCCCGCAAGCAGCGCGACCGGCACGAGCCACCACAGCGGCTCCCCGGCGAACGACAGCAGCAGCGCCAGCACGCTCGCAAGCATCGCCGTGAACGCCGCGATCCCCGGCAGGTCGACGAGCCGGCGGATCAGCGCCAGCGTCACGCCGCCGGCATGCTGCGGGTCGGGCGGCAGCCAGCGCAGCGCAAGCGGCAGCGCCATCAGTCCGAACGCGACGTTGACGTAGAAGATCGCCGGCCAGCCGGCGAGCGCCACCAGCGCGCCGCCGATCACCGGTCCCAGCGCGGCGCTCGACGAGTTCGCGATCGTGATCGCCGCGATCGACGACGGCGCCGGCCGCTCGCCGCCGGACGCGCGCCGCAGCAGCGCCAGTCCGGCCGGATAGCCCGCGGAGGTCCCGACCGCGAGCAGCAGCCGCGCCGCGATCAGCCAGCCGAAGCTCGGCGCCAGCGGTCCGAGCACGCCCGCGGCGATCACCAGCACGAAGCCGAGGCACTGCAGCCGGCGCGGCCCGAACTGGTCGGCGAGCCGGCCGAGGACCGACTGGCCGACCGCCGCCACCAGGTAGAAGCTGGAGATCAGCCACGACAACGAGACGATCCCGACGTCGAAGTCGTCGCCCACGCGCACCAGCGCGACCGCGATCATCGACGAGTTGATCGGGTTCAGGACCGTCCCGAACAGGATCGCCGCCAGCACGCGCGGCGGGACGCGCGTCGGTGCTGCGGCCGGCGAGCCCATCGCCTGCACGCTAGCGTCCGCGCGGTGACCGAGTCCCACTGGCAGCCCGGACCCGCACGGCCGCGCGTCGAGCCGGGCGCGGTCGACGTGTGGCTGGTCGCGCTCGACGGCGCGCCGGCCGGCGACAGCTTGAGCGCGCAGGAGCGCGAGCGCGCCGCGCGCTTCCTGCGCGACGAGGACCGGCGACGGTGGACGGTCGCGCGCGCGGCCTTGCGCGCGCTGCTCGCCGCCTACGCCGATGCCGACCGGCGCACGCTGCGCTTCACCGACGGCCCGCACGGCAAGCCGGCGCTCGCGGACGCCGCCGCCGGCCTGCGCTTCAACCTCTCGCACTCCGCCGGAACCGCCCTGGTGGCAGTCGCGCGGGACCGAGAGGTCGGCGTCGACGTCGAGCTCCCGCGCCGCGCGGTCGACCACGTCGCGCTCGCCCGCCGCGTCCTGACTGCCGCCGAGGCGGACCGCATCGCGGCGATCGCGGAGCCCGCCGCGCGCGAGCGGGCGTTCCTGCGCGCCTGGGTCCGCTGGGAGGCCGCGCTCAAGTGCCGCGGCACCGGCATCGGCGGTGCCGAGACGCCGTCGAGCGGCCCGCTCCCGTGGATTGCCGACCTCGACGTCGAGCCTCCGGCCGCCGCCGCCGTCGCCGTCGAGGACGGCCCGGTCGCCGTGCGCACCTTCCGCTGGCCGCCCGCAAAGCCCTGACCCCGCCTACAATCTCCCGACTCATGCCCGACTCCGCCATCGCGTTCGACGACCGCGGCCTCGTTCCGTGCATCGCGCAGGACTGGCGGACGGGGGAGGTCCTCACGCTCGCCTACATGAACAGCGAGGCGCTCGAACGCACCCGCGCGACCGGCGAGGTGCACTACTGGAGCCGCTCGCGCAACGAGCTGTGGCACAAGGGCGCCACGTCCGGGAACGTGCAGAAGCTGAAAGGCCTGCGGGTCGACTGCGACGGCGACGCGCTGCTCGCGCTCGTCGAACCGGCCGGCCCCGCCTGCCATACCGGCGAGCGCACGTGCTTCTTCACCGGCGACCTGACCCCGAAAGCGCCGTACGAGACGCTGCCGGCGCTGGAGCGCACGATCGCGGCCCGCGCGCAAAGCGCCGACACGTCCAGCTCCTACACCGCCAAGCTGCTCGCCGACCCGCGGCTGGCGGGCGCGAAGGTCGAGGAGGAGGCCGAGGAGGTCGTGCGCGCGGTGCGCGAGGAGAGCGACGAGCGCGTCGCGAACGAGGCCGCCGACGTGCTCTACCACCTCGCCGTGCTGCTGCGCAGCCGCGGCCTGAGCTTCGCCGACGCCGAGCGCGTGCTCGATGAGCGCAGCCGCTGAACCGGCAGCGCCCGCCGTGCACGTGACGCCCGCGCTCGACGAGGTGCGCGAGCTCGCGCGCGAGCACAACCTGATCCCGCTGCGGCACACGTTCGTGGAGGACTGCGAGACGCCGATCTCCGCCTTCCTGAAGCTGCGCGGCGAGGGCCCGGCGTTCCTGCTGGAGTCGGCGGAGCAGGGCCGCGTCGGGCGCTGGTCGTTCATCGGCTTCCGGCCGCGCAGCGTGCTGCGCTGGTCGCTCGGCGACGCGGGCGACCCGTATGCGCTCGCCGCCGCGGAGGTCGCGCGCTACCGCCAGCCGCCGCTGCCGGACCTGCCGCCGTTCTCCGGCGGCGCCGTCGGCATGTTCGGCTATGACCTCGTGCGCACGGTCGAGCCGCTCGGAGCGCCGAACCCCGACCCCGTCGGCCTGCCGGACCTCGCGCTGATGCTGACCGACGTGCTGGTCGCATTCGACCACCTCAGACGCGAGCTGACGATCCTCGCCAACGTCTACGCGGACGACGACGAGGAGCTCGAGCGCTCCTATGCGAACGCGGTCGAGGCGATCGCCGGCGTGCGCCGCCGGCTCGCCGGGCCGGTCCCGCAGGCGCCCGCCGCGGCAGCCGAGCGCGAGGGAGCGGGCGGGGTCAGCTGGCGGAGCAACATGCCGCCCGAGCGGTTCGAGGGGATGGTCGAGCGGATCGTCGAGTACATCCACGCCGGCGACGCCTACCAGGTGGTCCCGAGCCAGCGCTGGTCGGCGCAGTCGCCGGTCGAGGCGTTCTCGATCTACCGCGGGCTGCGCGCCGTCAACCCGAGTCCCTACATGTACTTCCTCGACTTCGGCGACTTCGAGATCGCCGGCGCCTCGCCGGAGCCGCTCGTGACCGTCCACGACGGCCGCATCGAGACGCGTCCGATCGCCGGCACGCGCCCGCGCGGCGCGAGCGCCGAGGACGACAGGCGGATCGCCGAGGAGCTGCTCGCCGACGAGAAGGAGCGCGCCGAGCACGTGATGCTGGTCGACCTCGGCCGCAACGACGTCGGCCGCGTCTCCGAGTACGGCTCCGTCAAGGTCGACGCCTACATGGAGATCGAGTCCTACAGCCACGTGATGCACATCGTCTCGCGCGTCTCCGGGCGGCTGCGCGAGGGCGTCGGGCCGCTGGAGGCGCTGCGCTCGATCCTGCCCGCGGGTACGCTCTCCGGGGCCCCGAAGGTCCGCGCGATGCAGATCATCGACGAGCTCGAGCCCGTCAAGCGCGGCGGCTACGGCGGCGCGATCGGCTACCTCTCCTACACCGGCGATCTCGACACCTGCATCCACATCCGGACGGTCGTCGTGAAGGACGGCGTCGCGCACGTGCAGGCGGGCGGCGGCACCGTCGCCGACGCGCGCCCCGACTACGAGCTGCGCGAGTCGGAGGCGAAGTCGCGCGCGGTGAAGCAGGCGATCGAGCTGGCGGTCTCACAGCCTGATTGGCCATGAAGGTCCTCGTCCTCGACAACTACGACTCCTTCACCTACAACCTCGTCCAGTACCTGGGCGAGTTGGGCGCCGACGTCGAGGTCGTGCGCAACGACCACGCGACCGTGGACGAGCTGCTGATCCGCGGCTACCACGCCGTCGTCGTCTCGCCCGGACCGTGTACGCCCGACGATTCCGGCATCTCGCTGGAGGCGGTGCGAGCGTTCCCCGAGGGCGGGATCCCGACGCTCGGCGTCTGCCTCGGCCACCAGGCGCTGGCGCAGGCGTTCGGCGGGCAGGTGGTGCGTCACGAGCCCGTACACGGCAAGATCTGCGAGATCGAGCACGACGGCACAACGATCTTCGAGGGGCTGCCGAGTCCGTTGACCGTCGGGCGCTACCACTCGCTCGTGGTGGAGGAGGCGACGCTGCCCGACGAGCTCGAGGTCTCCGCACGCGGAGGAGGCGTGATCCAGGCGATCCGCCACCGCACGCTGCCGGCGGAGGGCATCCAGTTCCATCCGGAGTCCGTCCTGACGCCGGACGGGATGGCCATGCTGCGCAGCTTCCTGGCCGCCGGTCGGCGCGCGGCCGTCGGAGGGATCGCGTGAGGGACGACACGATCACGCGCGCGATCGACGCGCTGGCATCGGGTGAGGACATCCCGTCCGACGACGCGGCCGCCGTGCTCGCCGAGATCATGGCCGGCAACGCGAGCGAGGCGCAGATCGCCGCCTTCCTGATCGCGCTGCGCACGAAGGGCGAGACGGTCGACGAGATCGCCGGGCTCGCACGCACGATGCGCGCGCTGGCCGCGCACGTCGAGGTCCACCACACGCAGGACGAGCTGCTCGACGTGGTCGGCACCGGCGGCGGGCGCCAGACGTTCAACGTCTCGACGACCGCGGCGCTGATCGCCGCCGGAGCCGGCTGCACGGTCGCCAAGCACGGCAACCGCTCGGCGACCGGCCTGTCCGGCGCCGCCGACGTGCTGGAGGCGCTCGGCGCGCGCATCGACATCAGCCCGGAGCAGGTCGGACGCTGCGTCGACGAGGTCGGCTTCGGCTTCATGTTCGCGCCCACCCATCACGCCGCCACGCGCTATGTGATCCCGGTGCGCAGAGCGCTCGCCGTGCGCACGATCTTCAACCTCCTCGGCCCGCTCACGAATCCGGCCGGCGTCACGCGCCAGCTGACGGGCGTGGCGGACCGGCGCTACCTCGACGCGATCGCCGGCGCGTTCGCGCGCCTGGGGGCCGTGCACGCGCTCGTCGTCTCCAGCGACGACGGGCTCGACGAGCTGTCGACGTGCGCGCCGAGCGCCGTGGTCGAGGTGCGGGGCGGCGAGCTCCACAGCTTCACCGTCGATCCCGCGGAGGTCGGCCTCGACACGGCGCGGCCGGAGGAGCTCAACGGCGGCACGCCCGAGGTCAACGCCGAGATCGCGCGGCGGATCCTCGCCGGCGAGCGCGGCGCCCCGCGCGACGTGGCGGTGTTGAACGCCGGCGCGGGGGTATACGCGAGCGGTCGCGCCGGCACGCTCGAGGCGGGCGTTCGCGCTGCCGAGGCGGCGATCGACTCCGGTGCGGCCGCGGCGGTGCTCGCACGCTACGTCGCCTTCACCCAGGAAGCGGCACGGGAGGCCTCCTCGGCATGAACACGCTTGAGCGCATCGTCGACGCGACCCGTCGCGAAGTCGATCAGCGCCGTTCCGCCGTCCCGCTTTCGGCGCTCGAGCAGCAGCTCGTCGCGCGCGGCGACGACCGCCCGTTCGCGGAGGCGCTCGTGCACCCCGGCGTCAGCGTGATCGCCGAGCACAAGCGGCGCTCGCCGTCGGCCGGCGCGATCCGCGAGGGCGCCACCGTCGCGGAGATCGTGTGCGCCTACGAGCGCGCCGGCGCGGCGGCGCTGTCGATCCTCACGGAGGGGCCGCACTTCGGCGGCTCGCTCGACGACCTGCGCGAGGCGCGCGCGGCGACGCGCCTGCCGATCCTGCGCAAGGACTTCGTCGTCGACCACTACCAGCTGTTCGAGTCGGCGGCCGTCGGGGCCGACGCGATCCTGCTGATCGTCGCGGCGCTGGAGCCGCGCGAGCTGCATCGCCTGCACGCCGAGGCGCTCGCGCTCGACCTCGACGTGCTCGTCGAGGTGCACGACGCGCGCGAGCTGGAGGTCGCGCTGGAGCTCGACGCCGACCTGATCGGCATCAACAACCGCGACCTGACCGACTTCTCGGTCGACGTCGCGCGCACGTTCGAGCTGCTGTCCGACATCCCCGCCGGCAAGACGGTCGTCTCCGAGTCGGGGATCGGGGCGCGCGAGCAGCTCGACGAGCTCGAGCGCGTCGGCGTCGATGCCGTGCTGGTGGGGGAGGCGCTGATGCGCGCCCCCGACGTGGAAGCGGCCTGCCGCGCGCTCACGGGGCAGAGCGAGGACGCGGTTTAGCTCACGTTGAGCGCCGCCGGACACACTCGCCAAGCAGCATGCGACGGATCCTCAGCTCACCGCTCGTTGCCGCGCTGATCGGCGGCGCCATCGTCGCCGTCGCGCTGACCGTGCTCGGAGTCGGCGGCGGCGACGGCGGCACCACGACCGTGGTGCAGCAGTCGCCCGTCGCGAGCCCGTCGGCCGAGGGCGGCAGCGACAGCACCAGTGCCGCCGAGCAGGGCCTCACCCCGCACGACATCTACGAGCGCGACGCGCCCGGCGTCGTGCACGTGCGCTCGGAGCTGAGATCGAGCAGCGCGAGCTCCCCATTCGGGCTCAGCCAGAGCGGCGAGGCGACCGGCACCGGCTTCGTGATCGACGGCGAAGGCCACATCCTCACGAACTACCACGTCGTCGCCGACGCCAGCTCGGTCGACGTCGGCTTCGACGACAACCGCACGGTCCCGGCGAGAGTGCTCGGCACCGATGCGACGAACGATCTCGCGCTGCTGGCGGTGGACCCGTCGGGCCTGAGGCTCGCGCCGCTGCAGCTCGGCGACTCGAGCACCGCGCAGGTCGGCGATCCGGTGCTCGCGATCGGCAACCCGTTCGGGCTCGACCGCACGCTCACCACGGGCGTCGTCTCCGCGCTCCAGCGCCAGATCACCGCGCCGAACGGGTTCACGATCCAGCACGTGATCCAGACGGACGCGCCGATCAACCCCGGCAACTCCGGCGGACCGCTGCTCGACGCCGCCGGCCGCGTGATCGGCATCAACTCGCAGATCATCACCGGCGGGACCGGCAACGGGAACGTCGGGATCGGCTTCGCGGTGCCGATCAACACGGCGAAGAAGCTGCTGCCGCAGCTCAAGCAGACCGGCTCGGTCGTGCACGCCTATCTGGGCATCACCGGCGCGACCATCGACGCTTCGCTCGCCGACCTGCAGCTCAAGGTCGACAAGGGCGTGCTCGTGCAGACGGTCGAGAAGGACGGGCCCGCCTCGAAGGCCGGCCTGCACGGCGGCACGATCGAGAGCCAGCTCGGGGGCGCGCGCATCATGCTCGGCGGCGATGTGATCCAGACCTTCGACGGCCAGGCGGTCGACTCGATGAGCGACCTGACGGCTGAAATCGCCCAGCACAGACCGGGCGACCGCATCCGACTCGGAATCCTGCGCAGCGGCGACCAGAGGCAGATGAGCGTCACGCTCGGCACCGCTCCGAGACAGGCGCCGTCCTCCACGCAGTCGCCGTAGCCGGCATCTACGATGGGGGCATGTCCCCTGACGCGACGAAGATCAAGTTCTGCGGCATCGCCCGCCTGGAGGACGCCGAGCATGCGGCTGAGCTGGGCGCCTGGGCGATCGGGATGATCTTCTGGCCGTACTCGCCGCGCCGCTGCTCGATGGACGAGGCGGCCGCGATCTCCGCCGCGCTCAAGCGCCGTACGGAGCTCGCCGGCGTCTTCGTCGACGCGCCGCTCGACGAGGTGGCCGCCACGGCGCAAGCGCTCGAGCTGACGCTGGTCCAGCTCCATGGCGACGAGGGGCCGGCCTACTGCGCAGAGGTCGCACGCCGCACGGGCGCGAAGATCATCAAGGCGGCGCGCGTGCGCGGCCGCGCCGACGTGCAGGCGTTGCACGCGTTCCCAACCGACTTCCACCTGCTCGACGCCTACACGCCGGGGCGCCCGGGCGGCACCGGCGAGACGTTCGAGTGGGAGCTGGCGAGCGAGCACCCGCGCGACCGGCCGCTGATCCTGAGCGGCGGGCTGGTGCCGGGCAACGTGCGCGACGCGATCGCCGCCGTGCGGCCGTTCGCGGTCGACGTCGCGAGCGGCGTCGAGCTGGAGCCGGGCGTGAAGGACCACGCGAAGATGGCGATGTTCGCGCGTACGGTGCAAGGAAGCGGACACGGCGAGGAGGCCGCGTGAGCCACGGCCTCGAGCATCGCTACGGGCCCTACGGCGGCCAGTACGTCCCCGAGACGCTGATGCCGGCGCTGGCCGAGCTGGAGGCGGCGTGGCTCGACGCCAAGCGCGACACCGCCTTCACGACGCGCCTCGACGAGCTGCTGCGCGACTACGTCGGGCGCCCGACGCCGCTCTACCTCGCCGAGCGCTTGAGCGAGCACGTCGGCCGCCCGGTCTACCTCAAGCGCGAGGACCTCAACCACACCGGCGCCCACAAGATCAACAACGCGATCGGGCAGGCGCTGCTCGCCAAGCGGATGGGCAAGCCGCGCGTGATCGCCGAGACCGGCGCCGGCCAGCACGGCGTCGCGACCGCGACCGCGTGCGCGCTGCTCGACCTCGAGTGCGTGATCTACATGGGCACCGAGGACATGCGCCGCCAGAAGCCGAACGTCGAGCGGATGGGCCTGCTGGGCGCGACCGTCGAGCCGGTCGAGGCGGGCACGCGCACGCTCAAGGAGGCCTGCTCGGCGGCGATCCGCGACTGGGTCACGAACGTCGCCACGACGCATTACATCCTCGGCACCGCGGCCGGCCCGGCGCCGTACCCGGCGCTCGTGCGCGACCTGCAGCGCGTGATCGGCGACGAGGCCCGCGCGCAGCTCTTGGAGCGCGAGGGGCGGCTGCCCCAGCGCGTGATCGCGTGCGTCGGCGGGGGCTCGAACGCGATCGGCATCTTCACCCCCTTCATGGACGACGGTGTCGAGCTGATCGGCGTCGAGGCCGCGGGGGAGGGGATCGACACCGGCCGCCACGGCGCGCCGCTGACGGTCGGCGAGCGGCCGGGGATCCTGCACGGCGCGTACTCGGCCGTGATGCAGGACGCCGACGGGCAGATCCTCGAGGCGCACTCGATCTCCGCCGGGCTCGACTATCCGGGCGTCGGCCCCGAGCACGCGTGGCTGCGCGACACCGGCCGCGCGCGCTACGAGGCCGTCACCGACGCCGACGCGCTGGCGGCGCTGCAGCAGCTGGCGCGGCTGGAGGGGATCATCCCGGCGCTCGAGTCCTCGCACGCGATCGCGTGGACGCTCGCGAACGGGGGCAGCGACCTCGACCTCGTCTGCCTCTCCGGCCGCGGCGACAAGGACCTCGCCGAGGTGATCCGCCGGCTGGAGCGCGATGAGGCGCATTCTGAGCACCCTCACGGTGCTCAGAACGTCGAGCATCGGGACGCGAGCGTCCCGGGCGGGCCGGCGCAGGCATGAGCGCGCCGACCGGCATCCACCGCATCGCCGATGCGTTCGCGGCCTCCGGCAAGCGCGCGGCGCTGATGCCGTACCTGATGGGCGGCTTCCCCGACATGGCGACCTCGCTGGCGATCGGCGAGGCCTACGCCGACGGCGGCGCGGACCTGGTGGAGCTGGGGGTGCCGTTCTCCGACCCGCTCGCCGACGGCCCGGTGATCCACGCCGCCGGCGTGCAGGCGCTGCGCAACGGCGCGACGGTGGGGCAGATCCTCGAGTTGGGAGCGGCGCTCGCGCCGCGCATGCCGGTGGTGCTGATGGCGTACGCGAACATCGTCTACGCACGCGGCCTGGAGCCGTTCTGCGCGGCGCTGCGCGAGCACGACATCAGCGGCCTGATCGTTCCCGACCTGCCGCTCGAGGAGGCGCCCGACGTGCGCGCCGCCTGCGAGGCGGAGGGGATCGCGCTCGTGCCGCTCGCGGCGCCGACGACGCCACCCGAGCGCCTGCTGCGCATCGGCGAGCTGGCGCGCGGCTTCCTCTACGCCGTCTCGCTCGTCGGCACGACGGGCGAGCGCGGCGCGCTCGACGCCGGGCTCGCCGACTTCCTGGAGCGCGCGGCGGCCGCGAGCAACGTGCCGGTCGCGGTCGGCTTCGGCATCGGCACGCCCGCGCAGGCGGCCGCCGCCGTCGATGCGGGAGCCGCCGGCGTGATCGTCGGCAGCCGGCTCGTGCGGGCCGCGGGGGAGGCGGACGATCCTGCCGCCGAGGTGCGCGAGCTCGTGGCCGCGATGGCCGAGGCGCTCGGCGCGCCTTCCGCGGACCCCGTTCGCTAGTCTTTCGCGCGCTATGGGCCTCGCACTCACCGCCACGTTCGCCTTCTGCCTGTGGGTCTTCCTGTGGGCGATCGGCGTCAAGAGCTTCGACGCGATGCTGATCACGCTGCTGATCCTCGTGGTCGCCGGCACGCTCAAGTCGCTCGGCAAGTTCCTGCCCGGCGCCTCGCAGCGCGGCTCCAGCGGCGGCTGGTAGCAGCAGACGCCAGCGCGATTTACGCTCAGTATTTCCGAGCGTAGACTCGACTCGTTCCGCGTCGCGGGTCGGAGGACACGGACCAGTCGTTGACGCGCGGTGCGCCATCGCGGGCGGGCGCCGAGCTCGCCCAGCGGGAGGGTGAGCAACCCGGGAATAAGAATAACTGGGAAAGGGTTGAATTTGGTGCCGTCACCGTAAGGTGCGCAGTCACCCTCGAAGGGGCGCTTCATTCCAGGACGTATGCCGGCGGAAGGACCTCAACTTGAGCGCTGGAACGTCACAAGGGCGAGATTCGACGAAACGAAGAGGATACTCAGTTCGGCATGCGGATTCATAGCGTTGTTCGGTGAAGGCGAAATGACGCTACTAGAAACCGCTACGAGAAGCACAATTACACCAATATGAACCGCTGATCGGCACGATGGGCGTGCGCCGCGAGCCGGCGGCTCACGCCTCAGCCGAAGAAGGTCCGGGCGATCTCGAGATACCGCAGGTCGACGGTCTTGATCCCGTCCACCTCCTCGAGCGGGATCGACGTCATCTCGGTGCCGTGCAGCGCGACCATGCGGCCGGTCTCGCCGGCCATCACGAGGTCGGCGGCGTGGACGCCGTACTGGGTCGCGAGGACGCGGTCGGTCGCCGTGGGCGTGCCGCCGCGCTGCACGTGCCCGAGCGTCGTCACGCGCGTCTCGTAGCCGGTGCGCGCCTCGATCTCGGCCGCGAGCGCGACGCCGATCCCGCCGAGGCGCGGGTAGCCGTAGCTGTCGACGTCGTCGGAGGCGCGGATCTGACGCTGCTCGCCGGACGCGAACGCCAGCTCGGCGCCCTCGGCGACGACGATGATCGAGAAGTCCTTGCCGCGCTCGTGCCGGCGCTGGATCGCCCCGGCGATCTCCTCGACCGTCAGCTCCAGCTCGGGGATCACGATCCCGTCGGCGCCGCCGGCGATCCCGGCGAAGACGGCGATCCATCCCGTGTTGCGGCCCATCACCTCGACGACCATCACGCGATCGTGCGACTGCGCGGTCGTGTGGAGGCGATCCAAAGCGGAGGTGACGGTCTGAACCGCGGTGTCGAAGCCGAACGTGTAGTCGGTGCCGACGACGTCGTTGTCGATCGTCTTCGGCACGCCGATCACCGGCAGGCCGAGCTCCTCGGAGAGCCGGCGCGTGATCATCATCGTGTGCTCGCCGCCGATCGCGATCACCGCGTCGAGCGGGTCGGTCGCTTGCGCCGCACGCACCTTCTCGAGCCCGTCCGGCTCGCGGAACGGGTTGTAGTTGGAGGTCGACAGGATCGTCCCGCCGAGCGGCAGGATCCCCGAGACGCCCTTCTGGTCGAGCGCGATGTGGTCGCGCTCGGCGAGGCCGCGGTAACCGCGCCGCAAGCCGACCGGCTCGTGCCCGTGCGCCAGCAGCCGCCGCGACGCGGCGCGGATCACGGCGTTCAAGCCGGGGCAGTCGCCGCCCGCGGTGAGGATCCCGACGCGCATGCCCGCCAGACTAGCCCGTCCGTGCGCCGACCAACCTAGAATCCGCGCCGGTGTCCGGCCGTGCCCTGCTCCGATCCGCGCTGACGCTCGTGCTGGGCGCGCTGGCCGTGGCCGGCTGCGGAGGCGCGGGCGGCCAGCCCGAGCCGCGGCTGCGCGCGGCGCAGCTGCTCGTCTGGAGCTCGGTGCCGCAGCGCGGCCCGCTCGGGGCGATCGCCGCCGACGTGCTGGACGCCGAGCGGCTGGCGTTGGCGCACGACGGCGGCCGCGTCGGCCGCTACCGCGTGCGGCTCGTCGCGCTGGACGCCTCGACGCCCGGTCTCGGCCGCTCGGATCCGGCGCAGATCTCCCAGAACGCGCGTCGGGCCGCCAAGAGCGCGCGCACGGTCGCCTACCTCGGCGAGCTCGCCACCGGCACGTCGGCGATCTCGATCCCGCTCACGAACGAGGCGGGGATCCTGCAGGTCAGTCCGCTCGATACGGCGATGGCGTACACGACGAGAAGCCTCGCGGTCGCCGGGTCGCCGGAGCGCTACTACCCGAAGCTGCGCGACGAGGGGCGGACGTTCGCGCGCGTCGTGCCGTCCGACCGCTCGCAGGTCGATGCGCTGCTGACCGCGCTGCGACGCGCGGGGATGCGCCGCCTGGCGATCCTCACCGACGAGGATCCGAGCGGGCGCGCGCTCGCCACGACCTTGCGCGCGAAGGCGCGCGCCGCCGGGATCGCCGTCGTCGCGCGCGAGGAGATCGACGAGCACGCGACGCGCCACGACGACCCGATCGCGCGCATCCGCGAGGCGGACGCGACCGCGGTGCTCGACGCGACCGGACCGCGCGTGGGGGCGGCGCGGCTGTGGCGCGAGCTGCATGCCGCCGATCCGCTGCTGGAGCTGTATGCGCCGGCGGGCCTCGCCGACCGGAGCTTCGTCGCCGGGCTCGGCCCGGCGGCGGACGTCGCGCACGTCACCCAGCCGGTCTACGAGCCGCTGTGGGGCGATCCGCCCGCGCAGCGCTTCATACGCGCCTTTCGGCGGACATACGGCCACGTTCCGGCTGCGCAGGCGCGCTACGGCTACGAGGCGATGCGCGCCGTGCTGGCCGCGATCCGCCGCGCCGAAGCGGACGCGGACGGGCCGGTCACGCGGCGTGCGGTGACGCGCGCCTTCTTCGAGACGGCGATGCGCAGCAGCGTCCTCGGCCCGTACGCGATCGAGCCGGACGGCGATACGACGCTCGACCGCTGGGGCGCCTTCCGCGTCGTCGACGGCCGGCTGCGCTTCGCCGGCGGCGTCGGCGCCGGGTCAGCTCTCGAGGGCTGAGCGCAGCGCCTCGTCCAGCTCGGGGTGCGCGTAGGCGTGGCCGAGCGCGAGCGCTCGCTGCGGCACCGCCCGCTGTCCGGTCGTGACGATCTCCGCCATCTCGCCGTAGAGCGCGCGCAGCGCGAGCGCGGGCACGGGCGCGACCGCCGGGCGGTGCAGCGCACGCCCGAGCGCCTTCGAGAAGTCCTTGTTCGTGACCGGCGTGGGCGCGCTGCCGTTGATCGGCCCGCTCCAGTCGTCGCGGTCGAGCGCCGCGAGGTAGAGGGCGACGAGGTCGTCGACGTGGATCCACGGCATCCACTGCCTGCCGCCCGCGACGGGGCCGCCGACGCCGGCCTTGAACGGCGGCAGCATCTTCGCGAGCGCTCCGCCGTCGGCGTCCAGCACGATGCCCGTGCGGACGCTCGCGACGCGCATCCCCAGTTCCGCGGCCGTCTGCGCCGCCTGCTCCCACGCGACGCACACCTCGGCGAGGAAGCCCGCGCCGGGCGGGGTCGACTCCGGCACCTCCTCGTCGCCGTGCGCGCCGTAGTAGCCGACGGCGGAGGCCGACACGAGCACGCGCGGCCGCGGGTCGGCGGCGCGCAGGCCGGCGACGAGGTTGGCGGTGCCGACCTCCCGGCTCGTGCGGATGCGCTCCTTCGCGGCGGCGCTCCAGCGCTGCGCGACCGGCTCGCCGGCGAGGTGGATCACGCCGTCGCGGCCGGCGAGCGCCTCCGTCGGCGCCGGCTCGCCGAGCGGATCCCAGGCGAGCGCCTCGATGCCGGAGCCCAGGCGGTCTCGCCCGCGGCGCGGATCGCGCGAGAGGACGGTCACCTCGTCGCCGCGCCGCGCCAGCGCGGCGACGATCCGCGTGCCGATCAGTCCCGTCGCCCCGGTCAGCGTCACGCGCATGAGCGAAGTCCTACCCGTTTCGGCCGGGCAGCGCGCTGCGGGACTCAGGCCGCGCCGACGTGCAGCTCGTCGGCCGGCGCGAAGCCGACCTCGTTGCGCGCGTGGGCGAGACCGCCCTCGCGCGCCCGCGCGGCGACCGCCGCCGCCACCGCGGGGGCGACGTCGCGGTTGAAGACGGAGGGGACGATGTAGTCCTCGCGCAGCTCCTCGGCGGGGACGCAGTCGGCGATCGCCTGCGCGGCCGCGACCTTCATCTCCTCCGTGATCGCCGTCGCGCGCACGTCGAGCGCGCCGCGGAAGATGCCGGGGAACGCGAGCACGTTGTTGATCTGGTTCGGGTAGTCGGAGCGGCCCGTCGCCATGATCCGCACGTACGGCGCCGCCTCCTCGGGCGTCACCTCGGGGTTCGGGTTCGCCATCGCGAACACGATCGGATCCGGGCGCATGCGGCCGAGCGCCTCCGGCGGCATCACGCGCGCGCCCGAGAGGCCGATGAACAGGTCCATCCCGTCGATCACGTCGCCGGGTCCGCCGTCGAGCTTCTCCGGGTTCGTGTGCTCGGCGTACCAGCGCTTGACGGCGTTCATCGAGCCGTCGAGGTAGTCGGCGCGCTCGGTGTGGACGGCGCCGCGCGAGTCGCAGCCGATCACCTCGGTCACGCCCGCGCTTCTGAGGATCTTCGTGACCGCGACGCCGGCCGCGCCGAGCCCGACGACGAGCACGCGCAGGTCGGCGATGCTGCGCTCGGTCAGCTTCGCCGCGTTCAGCAGCGCGGCGAGCACGACGACGGCGGTGCCGTGCTGGTCGTCGTGGAAGATCGGGATGTCGAGCTCCTGGACCAGGCGGTCCTCGATCTCGAAGCAGCGCGGGGCGGAGATGTCCTCCAGGTTGATCCCGCCGAACGTCGGCGCCATCGCCTTGACGATCGCGACGATCTCGTCCGGATCCTTCGTGTCGAGGCAGATCGGGAACGCGTCGACGCCGGCGAACTCCTTGAACAGGACCGCCTTGCCCTCCATCACCGGCATCGCTGCGGCGGGGCCGATGTCGCCGAGCCCGAGCACCGCCGTGCCGTCGGAGACGACGGCGACCGTGTTGCGCTTGATCGTGTACTGGAAGGCCTTGTCGGGGTCCTCCGCGATCGCCGTGCAGACGCGCGCCACGCCGGGCGTGTACGCCATCGAGAGGTCGTCGCGCGTCTTCAGCGGCAGCTTGTTGTGCTGCTCGATCTTGCCGCCGAGGTGGACCTGGAACGTGCGGTCGACCGTGTCGAGCACGCGCACGCCCTCGAGCGCATCGATCGCGCCGGTGATGGCGCCCCAGGTCGTCTGTTCCGCGCACAGCGCGGTGATGTCGCGCAGCGTGTGCCCGCCCTCGATCGCGACCAGGTCGACCGCGCCGATCGTGCCGCCCGCATCGCCGATCGCGCTGGCTACGCGGCCGAGCATCCCGGGCCGGTCCGCGATCTCGACGCGGATCGTGAGGCTGAACTGAGCGCTCGGGGTGGTGGCCATGGCGTGTGCGGTCCTTCGTCTGGATGAACGGTGAGAGCGAAGTATATTGCCGCCTGGCGATCCTCGCTTTCCGTATCGTGGAAAGCGCTGCGACCTAAAACCGGCGCCCGCGGCCGCGCCGCACGTGCCCCTAGAGTTCCACGCCGTGAGTGCAGACGGCGCCGGTCACGACGAACTGTTCCTGATCGACGGGAACTCGCTCGCGTACCGCGCCTTCTTCGCGCTGCCCGAGTCGATCGCGACGTCGACCGGCTTCCCGACGAACGCGATCTTCGGCTTCGCCTCGATGCTCGTGAAGATCCTCACCGAGCACGGGCCGAAAGCGACGATCGTCGTGTGGGATCGCGGCCACTCCGGCCGCAGAGAGGTCTACGCCGACTACAAGGCGCAGCGCTCCTCGCGGCCGGACCTGTTCAAGCAGCAGTGGCCGCACCTGGAGCCGCTCGTTGACGCGTTCGGCTACGCCAACGTCTCGGTCGAGGGCTACGAGGCCGACGACGTGATCGCCTCGATCGCCGAGAAGGCGAAGGCGGTCGGGGTGCCCGTGACGATCGTGACCGGCGACCGCGACTCGTTCCAGCTCGTCGACGAGGGCGTCCACATCATGGCGACCGCGCGCGGGATCACCGAGACGAAGCTGTACGACCGCCAGGGCGTGATCGACCGCTACGGGATCCCGCCGGAGCTCGTGCCGGACTTCATCGGCCTCAAGGGCGACACCTCCGACAACATCCCCGGCGTCCCCGGCATCGGCGACAAGACCGCCGCGCAGCTGCTGCAGGAGTACGGCGACCTCGAGGGCGTGCTTGCCCACGCGCCCGAGATCAGAGCGACGAGACGGCGCGAGAACCTGATCGCCCATGCCGAGGACGCGCGCATCTCGAAGCAGCTCGCGACGATGCGGCGCGACATACCGGTCGACGTCGACCCGGTCGCGTTCGCCAGCGCCGAGCCCGACCGCTCGCGCCTGCGCGAGGTGTTCCGCGAGTTCGAGCTGCGCGACCCGCTGCGGCGGCTGGAGGAGGCGCTCGCCACCGGCGCCGCCGAGGCCGCTCCCCGGCCGCAGGCCGATCACCGCGTGAGCGCGCGCGTGCGCGGCGGGGCGGCGGCCGATGTCGCGGCGCTTGCGCCCGCGGACGCGGAGGTCGCGCTGGCGGCGCGCGCGCCCGAGAAGCCCGAAGACGCGCTGTTCGGGGAGAGCGAGGCGTGGCGCTTCGGCGCCTACGCCGGCGGGGAGGAGGCGCTCGCCGGCGAATGCGGCGCGTCCGACGAGCTTGCGGATGCGCTCGGGGAGCGGCCGGCGCTCGCGCACGACGCGAAGGCGCTCGGCAGCGTCCCGGAGCGGCTCGTGTTCGACACGTTGATCGCCGCCTATCTGCTCGACCCGGCGCGGCGCGCCTACGCGCTCGACGAGCTGTGCGAAGAGCGCGGGATCGGCGTCGAGGACTCGGTCGAGGACCGCGCCGCGCGCGACGCGCTGCTCGTGCACGCGCTCGCCGCCGCGCAGCGCCCGCAGGTCGAGGAGCGCGGCCTGACCGAGCTGCTGTGCGAGGTCGAGCTGCCGCTCGTGCGCGTGCTGCGCGAGATGGAGCGGATCGGCCTGAAGCTCGACAAGCAGCGCCTCGCCGCGATCCGCACGCGCGTGAACGACGAGGTCGCCCAGCTCGAACGCGAGATCTGGGACCAGTGCGGCACCGAGTTCATGATCGGCTCGCCGCAGCAGCTGGCCGAGGTGCTGTTCGTCAAGCTCGGCCTTTCCAGAAAGAGACGCGGCAAGACCGGCTACTCCACGGATGCCCGCGTGCTGCAGGCGATCCGCCACGAGCACCCGGTGATCGAGAAGATCGAGCGCTGGCGCGAGCTGACGAAGCTCGAGTCGACCTACCTCGCCGCGCTGCCGGCCTACGCCGACGCGCGCGACCGCATCCACACGACGTTCAGCCAGGTCGTCGCCGCCACCGGCCGGCTGTCCTCGAACGACCCGAACCTGCAGAACATCCCGATCCGCACGCCGCTCGGACGCGAGATCCGCGCCTGCTTCTTCGCCGAGCCGGGCAACGCGCTGCTGTCGATCGACTACTCGCAGGTCGAGCTGCGGATCCTCGCCCACATCGCCGGCGAGGAGGTGCTGAAGGAGATCTTCCGCAGAGGCGAGGACGTCCACACCGCGACCGCCGCGACGATCCTCAGAACGCCGCCGGAGCAGCTCGACGCCGGCTCGCGCTCGAAGGCGAAGATGGTCAACTACGGGATCGTCTACGGCCTCTCCGCCTTCGGCCTCTCGGACCGGCTCGGGATCTCGCGCGAGGAAGCGCAGGAGTTCATCGACCGCTACCTCGAAGGCTTCCCCGCCGTGCAGCGCTTCATCGAGACGACGATCGAGCAGGCGACGGAGAACGGGTATGTGACGACCCTCATGGGCCGCCGCCGTCAGATCCCCGAGCTGCGCGCGCGCAACCGCCAGGTGCGCCAGCTCGGCGAGCGGCTCGCCGTCAACACCGTGATCCAGGGAACCGCCGCCGACGTGATGAAGGTCGCGATGGTGCGCACCGACGCGGCGCTGCGGGACGGCGGCCTGGAGACGAGACTCGTGCTGCAGATCCACGACGAGCTGCTGTTCGAGGGGCCGGCGGACGAGCTGCCGCGGGCGCGCGACGTGGTCGTGCCGGCGATGGTCGGCGCGCTCGAGCTCGACCCGCCGCTCACGGTCGACGCCGGCATCGGCCCCAACTGGCTGGAGGCGAAGTGAGCGTCGGCGAGCCGCCGCCCGAGCCGCTCCCGGTGCAGGTGCCGACGCGGCCGGAGCTGGCGCCGCGGACGATCCTGCGCACCGTCGTGACGGTGCTGCTCGTGCTCGCCGCGGTCTACCTGATCTACCGCCTGCGCAAGCCGATCGGCTGGCTCGTGCTGGCGAGCTTCATCGCGATCGCGCTGTCGGGGCCGGTCAACCTGCTCAACCGCCACATGAAGCGGGGGCTGGCGATCACGATCGCCTACCTCGGACTCGTGCTGGTCCCGATCGGGCTCGGCGCGATCGTCGTGCCGCCGGTGGTGCGCGAGGTGACCGACCTCGCGAACAACGCGCCGCAGTACGTGCAGGACGCGCAGGACTTCGTCAACAAGAACAAGACGCTGCGCAAGCTCGACCGCGAGTACAACATCGGCGACGAGCTGCAGAGAAAGGCGAAGGAGCTGCCGAATCACCTCTCGGACGCGGCCTCCGTCCTCTCGAGCGTCGGCGGCACGATCGTCAGCTCGCTGTTCGCGGCGATCAACATCCTGATCCTGTCGGTCTTCATGGTCGCGAGCGGGCGACGATGGATCGACTGGGGGGTGGCGCAGGCGCGACCGGAGCACGCGCCGCGGATCTCGCGCGCGCTCGACCGCATCGCCGTCGCGGTCGGCAACTACGTCGGCGGCGCGCTGCTGCAGGCGACGATCGCCGGCGTCACGACGTTCATCGTGCTGACGATCCTCGGCGTGCCGTTCGCGGCGCCGCTGGCGGTCGTCGTCGGCTTCTTCGACCTGATCCCGCTTGTCGGCGCGACGATCGCGGCGGTGCTGGTGGGGCTCGTGACGGTCTTCCACAACTTCCCGGTCGCGACGATCGCGTGGGTGATCTGGGCGGTCGTCTACCAGCAGGTCGAGAACACCGTGATCCAGCCGCAGATCCAGAAGCGCGCGGTCGAGACGCACGCGTTCGCGGTACTGGTCTCCGTGCTGTTCGGCGCGACGCTGTTCGGCATCGTCGGCGCGCTGCTGGCGATCCCGTTCGCTGCTTCCATCCAGATCGCGCTGCGCGAGTGGTGGGACTACCGCCAGGCGGCGAGAGTGGAGATGCCCGCGGGGGTCGTGCTCCCGGAGCCGCCGGCGAGACCCGACGAGCCGCCGGCGCGGCTGAACCTGCCGCCGGGCGTCGAGCCGCCGCCCGCGAACGGCGAGAGCTCGTAGGGCGCTACCAGCGCCAGCGGTCCGCGGCCGCGAGCGCCCGCGCCAGCGCGGCGTTCGTGTCGCGTGCCGCCTGCTCGGCGCCGTTGCGGACCGCCGCGATTGTGGGCTCTCCCGAGCGCTCGCGCCACGCGCCCGCGATCGAGCGCGACGCCGCGGCGATCGCACCGAGGCCGTCGTCGTTGAGGAAGGGCGCGAAGTCCTCCGGGCGGCCGCCCTGCGCGCCGAGGCCGGGTACCAGGAGGATGGCATTCGGCATCTGCGCCCGCAGCGCCGGCGCCTCCTCGGGGTAGGTGAGACCCGTGACGGCGCCGACGTCGGCATAGCCATGTGCGCCGATGCCCTCCTGGCCGAGCCGATGGACCATCGCGGCGACGCGCTCGTACACGCCGTCCTGCACCTCGCCGGACGACGGGTTGCTCGTGCGCACGAGCACGAACAGGCCCTTCCCGAAGCACCGCGCGACGTCGATCATCGGCGCGAGCGATTCGGGTCCGAGGTAGGGGCTCACGGTGACCGCGTCGGCGTCGTGGACCGGCAGCTCGACGTGCTCGTCGATCCGCACGCGCCCGAGCGCGGCGGCGGCGTACGCGGCCATCGTGTTGCCGATGTCGCCGCGCTTGGCGTCCTCGATCACGAGCAGGCCCGCGGCGCGCGCGTGCGCCTCGACGCGCTCCAAGGCGGCGACGCCGGCCGAGCCGAGCGCCTCGAAGAAGGCCGACTGCGGCTTGACGGCGGGCACGAGCTCCGCGACGCCGTCGATGACCGCTCTCGCGAACGCCTCGACGGCGTCGGCCGCGCCGGCGAGATCGGTCACGCCGTCGAGCAGCTCGGGCGGCAGCTCGCGCAGGTCCGGGTCGAGGCCGACGACGAGATGGCTGCGCGTCGCCTCGATGCGATCGATCAGCCGGTCGGCGAAGTGGGAAGCGGGGGGCATGCGGCGGGCGCCAGTCTACGATCCGCGCGTGTCGAGCGGCCCCTCCAACGCCCGCGAGCGCGTCGCGCTGGTCGCCGACGAGGGCAGCTTCGTGGAGTGGGACGCCGACGTCGCCTCGGACGATCCGCTCTCGTTCAGCGACACCAAGCCCTATCGCGAGCGGCTCGCCGCGGCGCAGCAGGCCACCGGCCTCTCGGAGGCGGTCCTCACCGGGCGCGCCGCGTTGGAGGGTCGCCCGCTCGTCGTCGTGGCCGGCGAGTTCGGCTTCCTCGGCGGGTCGATCGGCGTCGCCACCGCCGAGCGCGTGGCGCGCGCGTTCGAGCGCGCGCTGGAGGAGCGGCTTCCGCTCGTCGCGCTGCCGGCCTCGGGCGGCTCGCGCATGCAGGAGGGCGCCCTCGCGGTCGTCGGGATGGCGAAGCTCGCGGACGCCGCCGGACGCCTGCGCGCGGCCGGACTGCCGTATGTGGCCTGCCTGACGAATCCGACGATGGGCGGCGTGCTGGCGTCTTGGGGCTCGCTCGGCAGCGTGACCTTCGCGCTGCCCGGCGCGACGATCGGCTTCGCCGGCCCGCGCGTCGTGGAGCTGTTGACGGGCCGCGCGCTGTCCTCGCGCGTGCAGCGCGGCGAGACGCTGCTGGCGCAGGGGCTGATCGACGAGGTCTTGCCGGCCGCCTCGCTCCGCGCCGCCGTCGGCCGGGTCCTGGTCGTCGCTGCTGGCAGCGAGGGGGAGGGAGCATCGACCGCCGCTCGTTCCGCCCGCCCGGTTGCCGCACCCCCGGCCGCGCCGGCCCATGCCACTACCGCTCCCGTCGATGCCCATCGGTCCGCGCCCGTCGCCGGCGATCCCGCCGGAGCGGAGCACACACGCGACGCCTGGACCTCCGTCCAGCACGTGCGCAACCGCCGCCGTCCGGGCGCCGGCGCGCTCCTCGACGCGATCGCGACCGACGTCACGCCGCTGCGCGGCGCGCGCGACGGCCATCCCGACGACCCGGCCTGCTTCGCCGCGCTCGCGCGCGTCGGCGGCTTCCCCGCCGTGGTCGTGGCGCAGCGCCGCCGCGGCGACGGCGCGCCCGCCGTGATGAACCCGTCCGGCTACCGCAAGGCCCGCCGCGCGATGGCGCTCGCCGCCGAGCTGCGCTTGCCGCTCTTGACCGTCATCGACACTCCGGGCGCGGAGCTGAGCGAGGACGCCGAGCGCGGCGGGCTCGCCGGCGAGATCGCCGGCTGCCTCGCGGACATGGCGGCGCTGCCGGTCCCGACCGCGGCGGTCCTGCTCGGCGAGGGCGGATCCGGCGGCGCGCTCGCGCTGCTCAATGCCGATCGCGTGCTCGTGGCCGAGCACGCCTCGCTCGGCGTGATCGCGCCCGAGGGCGCCTCCGCGATCCTCTATCGCGACGTCGACCACGCGCCGGAGCTGGCCGCCACGCAGGGCGGCGCCTCCTGGCAGCTGCTGGACGCCGGCATCGCCGACGTGCTCGTCGCGGAGCCCGAGCCCGCGCACGAGCAGCCGGAGGCGTTCGTGGCGCGCGTCGGCGCCGCACTCTCGGCCGCGCTGGCGGAGCTCGCCGCCGCCAACTCCGCCAGCCGCCTCGCCGAGCGCCACCGTCGCTGGCGCAACGTCGGCATCTCGTGACGAACCCGGGCCCAAACGCCGCAGCTTCCCTGCCAACGTGGCTGGGATGCCCGAGCCGAGCGGAGTTGACCACCAATACGGTGTCGAAGTCCGCTCGCCTCTTCTCGATCCGGCGATCGCGGCGCTGGCGGCGCGGCAGCATGGGGTCGTCTCGCGCACGCAGCTTCTCGAGGCCGGTGCGACCCGTCGGCAGATCGAGCGACGGCTCGAAAGCAGACGACTGCTGCCGGTCCATCGCGGCGTGTACGCGGTCGGGCACGCTCGGCTCACACGCGACGGATACCGCGTCGCAGCGCTGTTCGCGGCTGGGCGCGGAGCGGCGCTGAGCCACCGCGAGGCGGCGGTGCTGCATGCCCTGCTGGCGGCGGCGGGCACGCGCGTCGAGCTGACGACGCCGGGTGAGCGCCGCGTTCCGGGCGTGGTCGTTCACCACGCACGACTGGACCGTGCGGACGTGACCGAGATCGACGGCCTGCCGGTCACGACGGTGGCGCGAACGCTGGTCGATCTCGCCGGCGTCGCCGCGCCGGAGCGCCTGCGCAAGGCGCTCGAGGAGGCAGAGCGCTCGCATCGTCTCGACGTGCGAGCGATCGAGGCGGTGCTGGCGCGCACGCGCGGTCGCAACGGTCGTGGCCACGAGCACGTCAAGCGTGCGCTGGCGGAGCTGGCGGCGGCGGGCACGACGGTGACGCGGTCGGTGCTGGAGCGCCGGTTTCTTCGCCTGCTCGATGCCAACCGCCTGCCGCGCCCGTCCACGAACGCCTGGACCGAGCGCATGGAGGTCGACGCTGCCTGGCCGGCAGCGCGACTCGCGGTCGAGCTCGACGGTTGGGATGCGCACAAGACGCGGCAGGCCTTCCAGCGCGACCGCACGCGCTCGAACGATCTCCAGGCGGCGGGCTGGACGATCCTGCGCTTCACGCACGCGGACGTCGTTCACCGTGGCGAGGAGACCGCCGCGCGCGTCGCGCGGCTGCTGGCTCAGGCCGCGACCGCGACAGGCTGAGCGGCGTTCGTGAAGCGTTCGCCGTGCGGGCCGCCCAGCGCGAAGTCGGGGTGCGCGATCCGCAGGTAGTGGTCGAACGACCAGTCGACGAAGCCCTGCGCGGTCATCGCTCTCAAGCCGACGGCGAGCAGGCGGGGCGCGATCCGCGGGATCAGTCTCTGAACCCGCAGCATCGAGTCGAACGGGAACTGGTGGCCGGCGCTGAAGGCGTGGTACTTCGCGAGCGCCTGCTCGCGCGTCCGCCGGCCGTCGACCACGTCGCGCAGCTCGCGCCCGCACGCGAGCCCGAAGTACAGCGCCGTGCGAATCCCCTCGGCCGTCAGCGGCAGGCAGTGGCCGGCCGAGTCGCCGACCATGAAGACGCCGTCGTCGGTCGCGGGGCGCAGCTTGTGGGGGATCCAGTTGCCCTGGAATCTGACCGGGTCGCGATCCAGGTCCTCGGCCAGCCGCACGGTCGGCTCCTTCACGTGGAAGCGCGGGTCGAACGAGCCGACGCCGACGCGCACCTCGCCGCCGGCCGGGAACGACCAGCCATAGCCCGCGGGCACGTAGCCGCGGTCGATCCAGATCTCGAGGTCGGGGCCGCCGCCGCCCGGGTGCACCTCGAGCCCGCGCGACAGGAACGCGTCGGGCGGCTGCACGTTCTCGCCGCGGCCGAGGATGCGGCGCCAGCCGAGCCCGTCGACGATCAACGGCGCGGTCAGGTCGCCGCGGTCGGTGTGCACCGTCTGACCGGTGCGCCCCTCGACCTTCGCGATGTCGAACTCGGCATCGGCGCCCTGGTCGCGCAGCAGCCCGCACAGCGTGCGGTAGTCGAACGTCGAGAAGGTCCACGGCAGCCGGTATCTCACCGTGATGTGCGGGTTGTGCATCACCAGCTCGCCGAACGCCTGCTGATGGGCGCCCATCAAGCCCATGTTCGCCAGCCACGCCGTTGGGATCCCGCACGCCGAGGTCTGCTTCTCGCCGACCTCGTAGCGGTCGACGATCAGGACGCGGGCGCCGCTGCCGGCGAGCTCACGCGCGACCGCGAGCCCCGCGAACGAGGCGCCGCAGATGAGGACGTCGGCGTCGCGGTTGAGCGGGGTCCGCTCCGCGCCGCGCTTGGTCGCACGCTTCGGCATGGGGAGGGGCGGATTCTACGGCGAGGACAGGGCCGACTGAGCTGGACGAGCTCCGCTAACCTCTTTCGGCTTACCTCTGTCCCCGACCGGTACCTACATGTCAACTTCGACCGACCTCCCGACCGACGCCAAGATCGTCGAGGGCTCCGACGGCCTGCTGCTCGAGATCGACGGCAAGATCGTCCCCAACTACGACGCGACGCTTCAGCCCTTCGAGGAAGGCGACGTCGTCACCGGCAAAGTGGTCCGCATCGACAAGGACGAGGTCCTCGTCGACATCGGCTACAAGTCCGAGGGCGTCATCCCCGCGAACGAGCTGTCGATCCGCAAGTCCGTCGACCCGAAGGACGAGGTCGAGATGGGGGAGGAGGTCGACGCGCTCGTCCTCACCAAGGAGGACCAGGACGGCCGCCTGATCCTGTCGAAGAAGCGCGCGCGCTTCGAGAAGGCGTGGCGCCGCATCGAAGCGGCCGCCGAGTCGGGCGAGCCGGTCGACGGGACCGTCATCGAGGTCGTCAAGGGCGGCCTCATCATCGACCTCGGGGTGCGCGGCTTCCTGCCCGCCTCGCTCGTCGACATCCGCCGCGTGCCGAACCTCGACGAGTACCTCAGCCAGACGATCGAGTGCAGAGTCATCGAGCTCAACCGCTCGCGCAACAACGTCGTGCTCTCGCGCCGCGCGGTGCTGGAGGAGCAGCGTAGGGAGGACCGCGAGCGGATCCTCGACCGCTTGCAGCCGGGCATGATCGTCGACGGCACGATCTCCAACATCGTCGACTTCGGCGCGTTCGTCGACCTCGACGGGATCGACGGCCTGATCCACATCTCCGAGCTGTCGTGGTCGCACGTGAACCACCCGAGCGAGATCCTCTCGATCGGCGACACGGTCAACGTGAAGGTGCTCGACATCGACCGCGACCGCCAGCGCATCTCCCTGGGCCTCAAGCAGACGCAGGAGGATCCGTGGCAGCGCGTGGTCGACACCTACAACGTCGGCGACGAGCTCGAGGGGAGAGTCACGAAGGTCGTCACCTTCGGCGCGTTCGTCGAGATCCTCGACGGCGTCGAGGGCCTCGTGCACATCTCCGAGCTGGCGCAGCACCACGTCGAGAACCCGCGCGAGATCATCCAGCCGGGCGACGACGTGAAGGTGAAGATCCTCGAGATCGACTCCGAGCGCCGCCGGCTGTCGCTGTCGATCAAGCGGGTGGAGGGTCAGATCCTGCCGCTGCGTCAGCCGGAGGGCGGCGCCGCGGGCGAGGAGGCCGGCGGTTTCGAGGACGTTCCGGAGCTGGGTCTCTCGGAGGACGTGTTCGCCGGTGACGGCGCGGCGACCGAGGCACCTGCGGGCGAGGTGGCCGAGGAGCCCGTCGCCGGAATGCCCGAGGAGTCGGCGGCAGAGAACGACGCCGACACCGAGCTTCCGGCCGCCGACGAGCAGCCGCCTGTCGAGGCGGGCTCCGCCGACGGCGAGGCGCCCGCGGCCGAGGAGGCCGAGGCGCCGGCCGAGGAGGCCGAGGCGCCGGCCGAGGATCCGACTCCGCAGGCCTGATCGTCTGAGCAGCAGCCGCGAGCACCGTGTTCCGTTCGTCGGACTGACCGGCGGCATCGCCGCCGGCAAGTCCACGGCGCTCGCGGCGCTCGCGCGCCTCGGCGCGGCGACGCTCTCGACCGACGCGGTCGTCCACGAGCTCTACAGCGACGACGAGGTGCGCGATCTCGTCGTCGCGCGCTGGGGGGAGGACGTCGCGCCCGGCGGCGTCGTCGACCGCGCGGCGATCGCGGCGCACGCGTTCGCGGCTCCCGAGGAGCGGGGCTGGCTGGAGAGCGTGCTGTGGCCGCGCGTCGGGGCGAGAGTGCTCGCGTTCCGCGAGCAGGCGGCGGCGCTCGACCCCCCGCCGCCCGCCGCGGTCGTCGAGACTCCGCTGCTGTTCGAGGCGGGGATGGAGGCGGCGTACGACGCGACGATCGCGATCGTCGCGCCGGAGGAGCTGCGCGAGGAGCGGGCGGGCGCGCGCGGTCACGCGGCCGTCGCCGAGCGGACGTCGCGTCAGCTGTCGCAGGAGGAGAAGGCGTCGCGAGCGACGTATGCGGTGGTCAACGACGGCACCGTGGAGCAGCTCGAACGGCGGCTGTCTGAGGTGCTTGCAAAGCTGAACCGATGAGCTCGCGGACCGCACAGCTGCAGGTGGCGCGCCGGCGCGCCAAGCGCGCGCGAGCCGCGAGACGGTGCCGGCAGGCGTTCCTGTTCCTCGGCTTCCTGGCGGCGGTCAGCTTCGGCGCGCTGCTGCTGCGGCCGCTGTTCACGAGCGCCGTGCACGACCTCACGACGCTGCCGCTCGCGCACGAGGACGCGATCCGCAAGCAGGCGCAGGAGAAGAACCTCGATCCCTCGCTGATCGCCGGCGTCATCTACGCCGAGTCGAAGTTCAGCGACTCGACCTCCTCGGCCGGTGCGCTCGGCCTGATGCAGCTGCTGCCCGCGACCGCGCACTTCATCGCCGACAGATCGGGCGGGACCGCCTTCACGACCGAGGACCTCTCCACGCCGGAGATCAACATCGCGTACGGCAGCTGGTACCTGCGCTACCTGCTCGACCGCTACGGCGGCGACGAGGTGCTCGCGCTCGCCGCCTACAACGGCGGGATGGGGAACGTCGACAGATGGGTCGCGGAAGCCCGCGCGCACGGCGAGCGGCTCGACGTGGCGGACATCCCGTTCCCCGAGACGCAGGCGTACGTGCAGCGGGTGCTCGACGCGCGGCGCGAGTATCGCCGCACGTACGCCTCCGAACTCGGCTTGCGCTGACGCGCCCTACCGCGGCTGCGCGATCGCGACGGGGTCGGGCGCGCCGAGGTGCGAGCCGGCCGGCGCCTCGTAGACCGCGCCGGGCTTCGCGCCGAGCACGAGCACGCGGATGCCCGCGGGGCCGGGGAGGACCTTGCGGTCGACGCCGGCGGCGACGCGTACGGCGTGGTCGGCGTCGAGCGGATGGCGCTCGCCGGCGATGTCGATCTCGCCGCCGCCGCGCAGCGTCAGGAAGACCTCCTCCTGCCCGTCTCTCGCGTGGTCGTGCGCGGGGTAGTGCTCGAAGTTCGGCGGCATGTCGATGATCGCCATCCCGAACGACGTGACGCCCAGCTCCGCCCGCACCCGCTTGAACGCTCCGCCGTACGCGCCCTCCATCTCGTCGATCCGCTTGACCGTGTAGTCCGCCATGGCTGCCTCCCGCGCAGTGGAAGTGTGTGTGAGCGCTCAAACGTACAGGCTGTATGTGGAGTGCGCAAACAGGAAGCGGCGCGCGTGCCTGCGCGCCGCCTCCCGTGCTTGCGAGGACCGGCGCCGGCGACCCTCGAGAGAGCGTCCTATATTAGGGTGAGTCTGATTCTGGTGGACGCGTTTAGCGCGGTGATGGCGCCTTCCCCGATCGACGCGGCCAGGCTTCCCGGCCCGTTGCAGAACCCTTCCACCAAGTTGAACCTGTTCCTGCCTTCCACCTGAAGGAGTTCAGTGAATTCCGCGCTTCCATTCACGACAGCTCTGAACGTGAGGTTGTCAGTGGCGGTGCCGTACGTGCAAACCCTTGCGCTTACTGACAGTGTCAAGCGGAATCTTGAGACTAAGACCTGCAAGGTCGTTATGTTCGGTAGGAGGCCGGTGAAGGACTCGTAGGTGAGGTGCCAGGGCAGCGATTCGAGTATGACCCTCCCGTTCGTGCAGCTCGCTTCCCGCGCCGCGGCTCTGGTGATCGCTCCGATTAGCGTGCTTCTGACCTTTGCAAAGCTTCTGGAATGGAACGAGCCTTCGAGCGTGACCGGACAGCTCACGACGGGACCAGGGAATTCAGGGGCGAATTCAAGCCTCCTGTAGGTAGCTCTGATGGTCTGACTGGTGATGGAGAAGCTCCTGGCCGATGCCGTGCCGATCGCGCTCGCGAGCAGCAGCGCCGCCATGAACGCGGTCAAGCCCAACTTCGCGGACGTGCGCAACGTCAACCCCCTTGTGTGAGATGGAGCCCGCTGATCGCGCATGCCGGTCGCGTGCCGCGCGGTGGCGTCTCGTCCGAAGCGCGATCGCCTGGCTAACACACTATAAACCGGTAGGGATTGCGCCGCTTGCTTTCAGTACCCGGAGCCTCCGCCGCTCGCCTGGCTCGTGATAGCGCTGCCGTTCGTGCTCAGCACGTACCAGCGAGCACCGAACGCGTTCAGCGCCTGGCCGTTCGCGTCGCCGGCAGCCGCGTCGCCGGCGTAGTAGTAGAGCGGGTGGCCCGCGTAGGTCGCCTGCATCGTGCCGTCGCCGCGCTTCGTGACGCCGAGCTTCGCGGCCATCGCACCGCCTGTCGCCTGCGGCGTGCCGTGCGTCGTGACCGCCGGCCAGTTCGCAATGCAGGCGCCGGAGCAGGTGCTCGTCGGCCCGGTGTCTCTCTGGAAGAGGTAGATCGTTCTGCCGTGCCCGTCGACGAGGAGCGTGCCGAGGCCGCTGGCACTCGCGGTCTTCACAGTCGCGGCGTTCGTCTGCTGCGCCGCGGCCGGGCTGGTCGAGGCGGTCGAGGAGCTGCCGGACGAGCCGTAGCCTGAGCCGCAGCCGGCGAGCGCCAGCGTCGCGAGCAGCGAGATGACGACGGCGGGCGCGGGGGTGCGCGTGGTCATGAGGGTCCTCCTTCTTCGTTGCCGTCATGACCAAGGACGCCGCAGACTTCGCCGACCTTCCGCACATCGCCGCCATGGCGCGGCCGCGATGGCCGCTACCCTCGCTCGAAGCGATGCGCAGATTCCAACTCGACGCCGCCTATGCGCCCACCGCCGACCAGCCGCAGGCGATCGCCTCGCTCGCCGAGGGGATCGAGGCCGGCGAGCGCGCGATGACGCTGCTCGGCGCGACCGGCACCGGCAAGACGATGACGATGGCGGCGACGATCGAGGCGGTCCAGCGGCCCTCGCTGATCATCGCCCACAACAAGACGCTCGCCGCGCAGCTCTGCAACGAGTTCCGCACGTACTTCCCCAGCAACGCGGTCGAGTACTTCGTCTCCTACTACGACTACTACCAGCCGGAGGCGTACGTCCCCAGCCGCGACCTCTACATCGAGAAGGACTCGGCGATCAACCAGGAGATCGAGCGCCTGCGCCACGCCGCCACCGCCGCGCTGTTCGCCCGGCGCGACGTGATCGTCGTGGCCTCGGTCTCCAGCATCTACGGCCTCGGCTCGCCGGAGACGTACGACCGCAACGTCGTGATCCTCAAGCGCGGCGACATGGTCGACCGCGACGAGCTGCTGAAGAAGCTCGTCTCGATCCAGTACACGCGCAACGACATCCTGCAGCGCGGCACCTTCCGCGTGCGCGGCGAGACGCTCGAGATCTTCCCGCAGTACGCGGAGTCGGCCTACCGCGCGACGCTGTTCGGCGACGAGGTCGAGGAGATCCAGCACTTCGACCCGTTGACGGGCGAGGTGCTCGAGGAGGAGGTCGAGCACGTCGGCATCTGGCCCGCCTCGCACTACAACGTCGAGGAGGGCCACATCGAGCGCGCGGTCGCGGAGATCGGCCGCGAGCTGAACGAGCGCTGCGCCGAGCTGGAGAGACAGGGCAAGCTGCTGGAGTCGCACCGGCTGCGCCAGCGCACGCAGTACGACATGGAGATGCTGCGCGAGATGGGCTTCTGCTCGGGGATCGAGAACTACTCGCAGATCCTCGACGGCCGCAGAGAGGGCGAGCGGCCCTACTGCCTGATCGACTACTTCCCGAACGACTTCGTCTGCTTCGTCGACGAGTCGCACCAGACGATCCCGCAGCTGGGCGGCATGTACGAGGGCGACCGCTCGCGCAAGCAGACGCTCGTCGACTACGGCTTCCGCCTGCCGAGCGCGCTCGGCAACCGCCCGCAGAGATTCGACGAGTTCCTCTCGATCACGCCGCAGCTGGTGCTGGTCTCAGCGACGCCGGGCGAGTGGGAGCGCACGCACTCGCCGCGGATCGTCGAGCAGATCGTGCGGCCGACCGGCATCGTCGACCCGGAGATCGACGTGCGCGAGACGAGAAACCAGATCGACGACCTGATGAACGAGATCCGCCAGCGGGTCGACAGAGACGAGCGCACGTTGGTCACGACGCTCACGAAGAAGATGAGCGAGGACCTGACCGGCTACCTGCTCGAGTACGGCTTCAAGGTCCGCTACCTGCACTCCGAGGTCGACACGCTGGAGCGGATCCAGATCATCCGCGAGCTGCGGCTCGGCGACTACGACGTGCTCGTCGGCGTGAACCTGCTGCGCGAGGGGCTCGACCTGCCGGAGGTCTCGCTGGTGGCGATCCTCGACGCCGACAAGGAGGGCTTCCTGCGCGGGGAGACCTCGCTGATCCAGACGATCGGCCGTGCCGCGCGCAACGTCAGCGGCAAGGTCCTGATGTACGCCGACAGAGAGACGCGGGCGATGCGCGCCGCGATCGAGGAGACCGACCGCCGCCGCGCGATCCAGGTCGCGTACAACGAGGAGCACGGCATCACCCCGGAGTCGATCGTCAAGGGCATCTCGGACATCGCCGAGTTCCTGCAGGCGGAGTCGAAGGTGCCGCGCGGGCGCAGACGCCGCACGAAGCTCGACGCCGGCAGAACGATGCAGCCGGCGGAGATCGAGAAGGCGATCGTCGAGTGCGAGGAGGAGATGCTCGCGGCGGCGGAGGAGCTGCGCTTCGAGTACGCCGCGAAGCTGCGCGACGAGATCAAGTCGCTGCGGCGCGAGTTCGACATCGCCGTCGCGGAGGCGAGCCGCGGGACGGTTCCCGTCCCGCCGGCGTCGTAGCCTGCGGCGCGTGCCGTCGCACCCCGACGCCGACGCGATCTTCGCCTGGTACCTGGCTGTGCGGCGGGATCTGCCGTGGCGGCGGACGTCGGATCCGTATCGGATCCTCGTGTCGGAGGTGATGCTGCAGCAGACGCAGGTGGCGCGGGTGGTGCCGTACTACCAGGCGTGGTTGGAGCGGTTTCCCGATGCGGCTGCTCTGGCGTCGGCTCCGGCCGCGGATGTGCTGCGGATGTGGTCCGGGCTTGGCTACAACCGGCGCGCGCTGGCGCTGCAGGCGGCGTGCGCGGTCGTCGCTTCGGACGGCTGGCCGCGGACGGTCGAGGGCCTTCAGGCCTTGCCGGGCGTGGGGCCGTACACGGCGGCGGCGGTCGCGTCGTTCGCCTTCGGGGTGCAGGCGGCGGCGGTCGACACGAACGTGCGGCGGGTGATCGAGCGGTTCGACCGGCGGGCCCGGCGTCCGCCGGAGCTGGCGAAGCGGGCTGCGGCGCTGGTGCCGCAGGGGCGGGCGGCCGACTGGAACCAGGCGATGATGGAGCTCGGCGCGACCGTCTGCACGGCGCGCGCGCCCGCGTGCGAGGCGTGCCCGGCGGCGTCGTGCCGCTCGCTCGGGCGGCCGGCGATCGCGCCGACGGCGCGGCGTGACCGCGTGCGGTTCGAGGAGACCGACCGCTTTGTGCGCGGCCGCGTTGTCGCCGCGCTGGCGGCGGGGGAGGCGCTGCCGGACGGGTTCCCGCCCGAGCGGCTCGAGCGCGCGCTCGCCGGGCTGGAGCGCGACGGCCTCGTCGTGCGCGAGGCTGGCGCCGTCCGCCTGCCGTAATGGCGCTGCCGCGCGCAGCCCCGCCCGCCGCGAGCGCTACCGTGCGCCGCGTGCCCGCCGCCGCCGTCCGCGCGCCCGCCGCCCCGTCCTCGCCCGCGCCGCGCCCTGCGACGCCGTGGCTCGCGCTCGGCGCGATCGCCGTCCTGGCTGCCGTCCTGCGCTTCGCGACGCTGCGCACGCAGTCGATCTGGTTCGACGAGGCGGCGACGTGGGACCTGGTGCGGCGGCCGTTCGGAACGATGCTCTCGCGGCTCCCCGACGGCGAGAGCAATCCGCCGCTCTTCTACGTGCTCGAGTGGCTCTGGACGCGCGTGTTCGGCGACGGGGAGTTCGGGCTGCGCTCGCTGTCGGCGCTCGCGGGACTGCTGACGGTTCCGGTCGCGTATGCGATCGGGCGGCGCGTCGCCGCGGTCCGCGCCGGGCTCGCGGGCGCGGCGCTGGTCGCGGTCAACCCGTTGCTCGTGTGGTTCTCGCAGGAGGCGCGCAGCTACGCGCTCGCGACGCTGCTGAGCGCGGTCGCGCTGCTCGCGTTCGTGCACGCCCTCGATGACCGCCGCGCGCGGGTGCTGATCGCCTGGGTGCCGGCCGCCGTACTTGCCCTTGCGACCCATTACTTCACCGCGTTCGTGCTGGTGCCGCAGGCGCTGTGGCTGCTGTGGCGCCATCCGCGCCGCCGCGCGGCGCTCGCCGCCGTCGGAGCGGTCGCGCTTGCCGGCATCGCCCTCCTGCCATTGCTGATCGCGCAGTCGGGGAACCCGTACGACATCGCCGGCACGTCGCTCGCGCTGCGCCTGGCCCAGGTGCCGAAGCAGTTCCTGCTCGGCTATCGCGGCCCGCTCGGACTGCCGTTCGGGTTGCTCGGCGCCGCGCTCGTCGCCGGCGGCGCGTGGCTGCTCGCCAGACGCACCCCGCGTCCTGCGCGCGAGCGCGCGCTGCTGCTGGCGGCGATCGGCGCCGTCGGCGTCGCGCTGCCGCTGGTGGCGGCGCTGCTCGGCGCCGACTACCTCAACGCGCGCAACCTGCTGCCGGCGCTGATCCCGCTGCTGGCGGCGCTCGCGGTCGGCTGCGCGGTTTCCGACGCGCCGCGGCTCGGCGGTGCGCTGCTCGCGGCGCTGTGCGCGCTCTCGCTCGCGATCGTCGTCGTCGTCGCACGCGACGCCCAGTACCAGCGGCAGGACTGGAGAGGGCTGGCGCATGCGCTCGGCTCCGACGACGCGGCGCGGGCGCTGGTGATCACGCCGGCCAACGGCGAGCTCGCGCTGCGCTACTACCTGCCCGGGCTGCGCATGATGGGCGGCGCGGGCGCGCGCGTCGACGAGGTCGACGTCGTCACCGTCGCGGGCTCGCCGGATCCCGGCAAAGCGCCCGAGCTGTCGCCGCTCAGCGGGCCGGCGTTGGGCGTTCCCGGCTTCGGCCGGCCGCGTGAGACCCGCACCGGCACGTACGCGCTGCTGCGCTTTCGCGCCGCCGCCGCCGGATCGACCGCCGTCCCGGTCGTGCCGGACCCGCTGGGCGTCCTGCGCTACGGCGAGCGCTTCCCGTCGGTCGACGTGCTGCCGGAGGGGGATCAGGCCGGATAGACCCGCTTGATCCCGATCGCCGGGATCCGCTCGAGGTTGTAGACGAATCCGCGCCAACCAGCGCGTCTCGCCGCCGGACCGAGCGGCTGTCGTGGCTCGAAGACCTCCGGTGTCGTCTGGAGGATGTGTGCCGGGACGTAGTCGATCCGCACGAGTCGGCCGCCCGGTGCGAACCCGACGATGAACAGGCCGTGGTAGATGCCGGCGGTGATCTGATCATGCTGAGGGCCCCACGCTGCGCCGAGCAGACGGTTTGGGAGTGCGTCGGAGTCGGGGCGCAGCGTCGTCGCCTTCACCTGCGCCAGGTAACCGCAGAAGCGGCAGATCAGGTCCGCGCATTGAAAGTTCGCCGGTAGGCGGGCTAGATGCCGAGGCCGATTGCAACGGGGGCACGGCACATGACGACTGACGGCTTGCTCGCCCTTCTGGCCGAGCCGCTGACGCGAGGTCGCCATGGCGGGCAGTCTCCTCAGCGCGGCAGCTTCGCGACCGCGGCTGTCAGCTTGGCCGGATCGCGCAGCACCGGGCCGTGGCCGAAGCACACGAGTGCGGGCTCCAGCTCCGCGATGCGGCGGGCCGACGCACGGTTGAGCGCCGGGTCGGGGCTCAGCAGCCGTGGCGGCTCTTGGATCGGACCGCGCAGCAGGAACGGATTGAAGCCCCACATGACGTCGCCGCACAGCAGCGTGCGGTCGGACTCGCGCCAGTAGGAGAGGTGGCCGGGAGAGTGGCCGGGCGTCTCCAGCACCGTGAAGCCGGCGACCTCGTCGCCCTCTCTGAGGCGCCTGGCAACGGGATGCGCGGGCGGTCCGGGGATGCTGCGGCCGCCCTTGGTGACGATCCTGCCGTGCTCGACCGCCTCCGCGTCGGCGGCGCCGCACCACAGCGGGATGTTGAGGCGGTCGCAGATCGCATGGCTGGAGCCGTAGTGGTCCGGATGCGCGTGCGTGAGCGCGTGGGCTGTGATGCCGCGCCCGTCGACCTGCTTGAGGATGCGGCCCTTGTCGATCCGCGTGCCGGCGTCGATCAGCACGTCGCCGATCACGTAGACGTTGACCGCGTTCGGCGGGAAGCCGGACAGGTGCCAGACGTCGTCGGCGAGCTGCTGCACGGTGCGCAGCCTAAGACACGGGACTGCACGTCTGCGCAGGTCCGTTACAGCTCCTGCGCCAAACCGTTGCGAATGCGTCTAGAGCCGTTTCAGCGGTCACGCCGAGCGTGCCGCGGATGGGCAGACGCCAGCGGCACAGCGAGTTCATTGGGCTCTCCCCGGCGGAAGTGGCGCGGATCGCGAAGGACAGACGAACTCCCACCGCTTTGCGTCTAAAGGCGCTCGCCGAGCTGAAGTACGAGGGCGTGAGGAACAGACAGAAGAGGTCGAAATGAGCAGTGTCCCTTCATACACTCGGTCGGTGAACTACGTCTATCCCGATCATCTGGTGCAGGAGCTTGTGTCGCGCCGGCGTCCGCGCTATCGCTGGCGTACTTGGATCCGCGGGCATGTGCCTTGGGCGCTGGTCGACTGGTTCCCCAAGGGACCGAAGGACTGCGGCCAGCACAGATGGCATGCGTGGGATGACGGCACCGACCGCTGCTATCACTGCGTCGTCGGCGTCCGCCCGCGCCAGCTGTTCCCACCCGACGAGATGCAGCGGCGGGAGCGGGCCGCACGCTGACCGCCACCGCTCGCGAGGCGGGGGAACGTCTGTTCGCTCGCCTATAGTCAACGTAGATGCCGCCTTCCGATCAGCTCGTCGTCTCGGGCGCGCGCGAGCACAACCTCAAGGACGTCACGGTCGCGATGCCGCGCAACGCGCTCGTGGTCATCACCGGGCTGTCCGGCTCGGGCAAGTCCTCGCTCGCGTTCGACACGATCTACGCCGAGGGCCAGCGCCGCTACGTCGAGTCGCTGTCGGCCTACGCGCGCCAGTTCCTCGGGCAGATGGACAAGCCCGACGTCGACTCGATCGAGGGCCTCTCGCCGGCGATCTCGATCGACCAGAAGACGACCTCGCGCAACCCGCGCTCGACGGTCGGCACCGTCACCGAGATCTACGACTACCTGCGCCTGCTGTGGGCGCGCGTCGGCCATCCGCACTGCCCCAGATGCGGCAGACCGATCGAGGGGCAGTCGGCCGAGCAGATCATCGACCAGGTGATGGCGCTGCCCGACAGAACCCGCTTCATGGTGCTCGCGCCGATCGTGCGCGGGCGCAAGGGCGAGTACGGCAAGCAGCTCGAGGAGCTGCGCGCGGAGGGCTTCTCGCGCGTCAGAGTCGACGGCGAGCTGCGCCGGCTCGACGAGGAGATCGTGCTCGACAAGAAGTACAGACATGACATCGGCGTCGTCGTGGACCGGCTGGTCATGCGCAGCGAGCTGCGCAAGCGGCTCGCCGACTCGATCGAGACGGCCGTCTCGCTGGCGGACGGGATCGTCGAGATCGAGCTGGTCGACGAGGACCGCACGCTCACGTTCTCCGAGAAGTTCGCCTGCCTCGAGTGCGGGATCTCGTTCCCGGAGCTCGAGCCGCGGATCTTCTCCTTCAACGCCCCGCACGGCGCCTGCCCGCGCTGCACCGGGCTCGGCTCGCAGATGGTGATCGACCCGGAGCTGGTCGTGCCCGACCCGACGCTGTCGATCGGCGAGGGCGCGATCGCGCCGTGGTCGGCGAGCGCGTCGAACTACTACGAGCAGCTCACCTCGGCGATATCGGAACGCTACGCCGTCGATCCCGACATCCCGTGGCAGGACCTTCCGCAGGAGCAGCGCGACTTCTTCCTCTACGGCACGAACGGCGACAAGGTCACCGTCCAGTACCGCAACCGCTTCGGCCGCCGGCGCACGTACACGACGGGCTTCGAAGGGATCATCAGCAACCTCGAGCGGCGCTACAGAGAGACCGACTCCGACTGGGCGCGCGAGAGAATCGAGGAGTTCATGTCGGTCGTGCCGTGCCCGGAGTGCGACGGGGCGCGGCTGCGGCCGGAGTCGCGCGCGGTGCTCGTCGGCGGGCTCGGCATCCACGAGTACGTGGCGATGCCGGCGCGGAGGGCGCTGGCGTGGATCCGCGACGTGCAGCTGAGCGAGCAGGAGCGGCGGATCGCGCGGCTCGTGCTGCGCGAGATCGAGGAGCGGCTCGCGTTCCTGGAGAACGTCGGCGTCGGCTACCTGTCGATGGACCGCGCGGCCGCGACGCTCTCGGGCGGCGAGGCGCAGCGGATCCGCCTCGCGACGCAGATCGGCTCGTCGCTCGTCGGCGTGCTCTACATCCTCGACGAGCCGTCGATCGGGCTGCACCAGCGCGACAACGAGAAGCTGATCGGGACGCTCGAACGGCTGCGCGACCTCGGCAACACGGTCCTCGTCGTCGAGCACGACGAGGGCACGATGCGCGCCGCCGACCACCTGATCGACATGGGGCCCGGCGCGGGCGAGCACGGCGGGCACGTGGTCGCGGCCGGCACGGCGGCGGAGGTCGAACAGGTGCCGGAGTCGGCGACCGGCCAGTTCCTCGCCGGCACGCGGAGGATCGAGGTCCCGGCGAGACGGCGCAGACAAACCGGTGTCATCCGGATCGAGGGCGCGACGCAGCACAACCTGAAGGACGTCGACGTGCAGGTGCCGCTCGGCACCTTCTGCTGCGTGACGGGCGTCTCCGGCTCGGGCAAGTCGACGCTCGTCAACGAGGTCCTCTACAAGTCGGTCGCGAACCGCCTGCACCGGGCGAAGCAGCGGCCCGGCGCCCACCGCCGCATCACCGGGCTCGACCAGCTCGACAAGATCATCGCCGTCGACCAGTCGCCCATCGGCCGCACGCCGCGCTCGAACCCGGCCACGTACATCGGCCTGTTCGACCAGATCCGCGACCTCTTCTCGAAGACGCCGGAGGCGAGAATTCGCGGATACAAAGCCGGCCGCTTCTCCTTCAACGTCAAGGGCGGGCGCTGCGAGGTCTGCCGCGGCGACGGCCAGATCAAGATCGAGATGCACTTCCTGCCCGACGTCTACGTGCCGTGCGAGCAGTGCCACGGCAAGCGCTACAACCGCGAGACGCTCGAAGTGCGCTTCAAGGGCAAGAACATCGCCGAGGTGCTGGAGATGCCGATCGAGGAGGCGCTGACCTTCTTCGAGCACATCCCGAAGATCCGCCGGCGCATCCAGACGCTCCACGACGTCGGGCTCGACTACATGCGGCTCGGCCAGCCGGCGACGACGCTCTCCGGCGGCGAGGCGCAGCGCGTGAAGCTCGCGGCCGAGCTGTGCAAGGTCGCCACCGGCAGAACGCTCTACATCCTCGACGAGCCGACGACGGGCCTGCACTTCGCCGACATCCAGCGGCTGCTCGAAGTGCTGCAGACGCTCGTGGACCAGGGCAACAGCGTGGTCGTGATCGAGCACAACCTCGACGTGATCAAGACCGCCGACCGCCTGATCGACATGGGGCCGGAGGGCGGTGACGAGGGCGGCCTCGTGATGGGCGTCGGAACACCGGAGGAGATCGCCGCGACGCCAGGCTCGGTCACCGGCGACTTCCTGCGCCCGCTGCTGCCGGCCGCCCCGCCGAGACGCGCGCGCAGAGCCCGCGTCGCCGCTGCTGCCTAGCCGTCCGGTACGCCGGCGCGCGGACTTGCTCCTGCTGGAAGAGGCCTGTCATGCAGCGCCGGGGGCGCTCCTCCGCGTGCGTGGGATCAGCGGTTAGCCTCTCCAGCAGGACAAGCCGCGCGCGGCTGACCAGCAGCGTTCCGAGCGCGACACGCGCCGAGCACTGACGCTGCTGGTCAGCCGCGCGGCGCGCGAGCGTACCGCGCGGCTGAAACGGAAGATCAGACCGTCACATGCACGACAGGAATCGCGAGCTCCGCATCGGCGCGCCGCAGGGCGCGTTCCTCCAAGCGCGTGCGCTCGTCCTCGCCGCGGCTGACGAACAGGACGGCCTCGGCGCCGGAGCGGCGCAGGGCGTCGGCCATCGCGGTCTCTGGATCGTCGCTGCCGATTGTGCCGGTGGCGGTGAAGCCGTGCTCTCGGGCCCACGTCAGCGTTGCGTCGAGCCGTTGCTGGGCCTCGGCCATCTCTCTGTCGCGGTCGGACATCGCGAAGTGCGCTTGGGAGACGAGCACGGGCGCGACGACGTCGAGCTGGGGGTTCTCGCCGGCGGTCTGGCGGATGCGCTCGGCGGGCTCCTCGCCGCTCAGTGGCGCGTCGGCGACGACGAGCACGCGTCTGCGGCCGATGCGCTCGCTCGAGGGCACCGTGTCGGTCGCGGCGTCGCGCAGCTGCCCCTCCGGGCGCATCGCGATGTGCACGATCAGCAGCACGAGCCCGATCGCGAGCACCAGGCCGGCGGCGAGAGGGTTGACGAAGATGCCCAGCGCGATCACCACCAGCAGCAGCACGACCACGCCGGTCGCGGTCGCCACGAACGGGCTGCGGGAAGGTCTCGTCGCCGGAACGGACATGCTCGGGTTGATGCCCTCGCCGTCGCGCACGCATTCACGCGATCTCGCCCGAAAGCGGTGTACGGTGTCGGATCGATGACCGACCGCGCGCGCCAGGCGCGCCTGTGGGCGCAGAAGTGGCGCTGGTACGAGCGCAACGCACTGCCGTGGAACCGCGCCCGCATCCACTGGGAGCTGCTGAAGCGCGAGGCGTTCGCGCGCTGGCCGCTGGAGGGGAACGTGCTGGAGGCGCTGCACGAGGGCCGGCTGGAGGTCGGGCCGCACGCGCTGTTCGAGCCGGGCGTGTGGCTCACGGCGCCGGCGCCGGCCCGCATCCGCATCGGCGCAGGGACGTTCCTCAACCGCAACGTGATGGTCGCCGCGGTCGAGCTGGTCGAGATCGGCGCCCATTGCATGCTCGCCAACGGCTGCTTCGTGACCGACGGCAACCACCGCTTCGACGACCCCGAGCAGCCCGTGCCGTGGCAGGGCTTCACGAGCAAAGGCCCGACGCGCATCGGCGACAACGTCTGGATGGGCGCCAACGTCGTCGTCACGAGCGGCGTGACGATCGGCGAACGGGCGGTGATCGGCGCCAACTCGGTCGTCACGACCGACGTTCCGCCGCGAACGATCGCGGCCGGCGCGCCCGCGCGCGTCCTGCGCGAAATCGACTACGAGACCTCACCGGCAGCGGTCGCGGCCGCCGGACCGTCCGTCCCCGAACCAGGGAGCTGACCGTGTCAAAGCGACTCGTCCTGCTCGTCCTGGCCGCGTCGCAGTTCCTGATGGTGCTCGACGCGGCCGTCATGAACGTCTCGATCTCCCAGCTCGTGGCCGACTTCGACACGACGGTCACGACGATCCAGGGCGTCATCACGTTCTACGCGCTCGTGATGGCGGCGCTGTTCATGACGGGCGGCAAGCTCGGCGACATCTTCGGCCGCCGCCGCGCGTTCGTCATCGGCCACGTGATCTACGGCGCCGGCTCGCTGCTCACGGCGCTCTCCTGGTCGGTCGCGTCGCTGACGCTCGGCTGGTCGGTGCTCGAGGGGATCGGAGCCGCGCTGGTGCTGCCGGCGCTCGCCGCGCTCGTCGCCGGCAACTTCGAGGGCAGAGCGCGCGCCGCCGCCTACGGCGCGCTCGGCGGCGTCGCGGGCGCGGCGATCGCGGTCGGCCCGATCCTCGGCGGCTGGCTGACGACGGAGCTGACGTGGCGGCTCGTGTTCGCCGGCGAGGTGGTGCTCGTGATCGCGATCGTGTTGGCGACCCCGCGGCTCGTCGCCGACGCCCCGCGCGAGGGGCCGCCGCCGCGGCTCGACTGGGTCGGATCGGTGCTGAGCGCGCTCGGGCTCGGACTCGTCGTCTACGGCGTGCTGCAGGCGAGCTCGTGGGGCTGGCTGGCGCCGCGCAACTCGCCGGTCGAGCCGTTCGGCTTCTCGCTGACGCCGTTCGTCGTCGCGGCCGGCGGCGTGCTGCTGGCGGCGTTCCGGGCGTGGGAGCGGCGCGAGGAGGAGCGTGCGCGTTCGCCGCTCGTGCACTTCGCGCTGCTGAGACGGCCGATGCTGCGCAGCGGACTCGTGACGCTGCTCGGCCAGCAGATCGTGCTGATGGGGGTCTTCTTCGCGGTCCCCCTCTACCTGCAGATCGTGCAGGGCTTCGACGCGCTGGAGACCGGCATCCGCATGCTGCCGACGTCGATCGCGTTGCTGATCACGGCGCTGCTGGGCGCCCGCCTCGCGTCGCGCGTCGCGCCGCGCACGATCGTCCGTGCCGGCTTCGTCGTGCTGCTCGCCGCGGTTGCGTTCCTGCTCGGCACGATCGAGCCCCAGATCGACACCGCCGACTTCGACGTCGCGATGGCGGTGCTCGGCGTCGGCATGGGCCTCGTCGTCTCGCAGCTCGGCAACGTCGTGCAGTCGGCGGTGGAGGAGAGCGACCGCAGCGAGGCGGGCGGTTTGCAGTACACCGCCCAGCAGCTCGGCTCCTCGCTCGGCACGGCGCTGATCGGAGCGATCGTGATCACGGGCCTGGCAGCCGCGTTCGCGGCCAACATCGCGGCCGATCCGAGCATCTCGCAGGCCACGCGCGACGCCGTGTCGGTGCGCCTGGAGGGCGAGCTGTCGTTCGTCGACAGCGCGAGCGTGGAGCAGGCGGCGCAGGACGCCGGCCTCTCGCACGGCGAGACGGCCGCGCTCGTCGACGGCTACGCCGACGCGCAGCTGAAGGCGCTCAAGGTCGGCCTGCTCGCGTGCGGCTTCATCGTGCTCGCGTCGCTGCTGGCGACGCGCAACCTGCCGAGACAGCGGCTCGCCGCGCCGGCGGAAGAGAAGCGCTCAGCGCCCGAAGCGGCCGCCGAGCCGCCGCCGGCGCCGGCCTGAGCGCCGCTACTTGCTCAGCATCACGCTGACGCCGAACACGATCGCGGCGGCGACGACCAGCAGGCCGGCGGTCGCCAGCAGGGCGTGCACGCCCGCCAGGACCGGCCGCGTGCGGCGGTGCTCGCCAGCGCGCACGGCGCCGCGGATCACCAGCGAGAAGGCGAGGCTGACGACGACGCCGGCGATCAGCGCCACGTAGATCACCTGGGCCAGCTGGCCGACGTCGACGATCTTGGTGGCCGGACCGCTCACGAGCTCACGCCCTCGGCCGTCGTCGTGATCGCGGCGCCGCGCTGCAGCCGCCGCACGAACACCCACACCATCAGTGCGAGGCCCGCGGCCGCGACGACGACCGGGCCGGCGGCGCCGCCGCCGAAGATGCGCGTGACGCCGTAGACGATCGCGCCGACGGCGGCCGCGCACGGCAGCGTCAGCACCCACGCGACGACGATGTTGCCGGCGACGCCCCAGCGCACCGCCGACAGCCGCTTCGCCGCGCCGGCGCCCATCACGCCGCCGGAGATCACGTGCGTGGTGGAGAGCGGATAGCCGAAGTGCGTCGCCGCCAGGATCGTCGCGGCGCCCGCGCCCTGCGCCGCGAAGCCCTGCGCCGGGTCCATCTTGATGATGCGGCTGCCCATCGTCTTGATGATCCGCCAGCCGCCGAGGTAGGTGCCGAGCGCGATCGCGGTCGCGGCGGAGACGACGACCCACGTCGGCACGCCGGCGTCGGGGCCGAGGTTGCCGTTCGCGATCAGCGCGAGCGTGATCACGCCCATCGTCTTCTGCGCGTCGTTCGTGCCGTGCGCGAGCGCGAGCATCCCGCCGGACAGGACCTGCCCGAGCCGGTAGCCGCGGCTCACGGGGCCGGGGGCGAGGCGCCCGACCGCGCGGTAGCAGAGCAGGATCGCGATGCCGGCGACGACGAACGCGAGCACCGGCGCGATCAGCGCCGGCACCAGCACCTTGCCGGCGAGGCCGTCGAAGTGCACCGCGGCCGTGCCGTGGGCGGCGAGCATCGCGCCGACGACGCCGCCGATCAGCGCATGCGAGCTGCTCGACGGCAGCCCGAAGTACCACGTGACGAGGTTCCAGACGATCGCGCCGACGAGCCCGGCGAAGACGATCGTCGTCGTCACGAGCTCCTGGTTGACGATGTCCTTCGCGATCGTCGCGGCGACCGCCAGCGACAGGAAGGCGCCGACGAAGTTGAGGATCGCCGCGAGCGTGACCGCCACGCGCGGCGGCAGCGCGCGCGTCGAGATCGTCGTCGCGACGACGTTGGCGGTGTCGTGGAAGCCGTTCGTGAAGTCGAACGCCAGGGCGGTGGCGACGACGATGCCGAGGATGAGATCGGCGCTGTCCATCAGCTGTTCTTGATGACGATGCCCTGGAGCGTGTTCGCGACCCGCTCGGTCGCGTCGATCGCCTCCTCGAGGCGCTCGAACAGGTCCTTCCAGCGAATCACGACCATCGGATCGATGCCGGTGTCGAACAGCGACGCGATCGCTTCGCGCACGACGCGGTCGCCCTCGTTCTCGAGCCGGTGGATCTCGACCGTGAAGTGCGAGATGTCCTTGAAGTCGCGCATCCGCGGCATCGCCTCGGCGATCTGGCGTGCCGCCTGCATCAGGATGTGCGCCAGCCGCTGCGCCTGCTCCATCGGCGCCTCGACCTTGTAGAGCCCGAGGTAGTCCGCCACCTCCTCGGTGAGGTCGACGATGTCGTCGAGCGCGGAGGCGAGCTCGAGGATGTCCTCGCGGTCGATCGGCGTCACGAACGTCTGGTTCAACCGGTTCACGATGTCGTGCGTGATGCGGTCGCCCTCCTGCTCGCACAGCAGGATCTCGCGCGCCAGCTCCTTCGTGTCCGGGTAGTTGCGCAGCATCCGATCGAGCAGATCGGCGGCGCGCAGGATGTTGGCGCCGGCCTCCTCGAAGAGATCGAAGAACTCGCGGTCGCGGGGTGCGAAGACCTGTGACAGGCGCGCCATGGCGCGGCCCTCCTGTGAACGTGGCGTGAAGGGGTTGTGAAAGCCGCGCGGAGTGTAGAGGGTGGGGCGGCGAGCGCGGCCCGCCGCCCCGAGGCGCTACGCCAGCAGCCCGCGGAAACGCGCCAACTCGTCCGGATCGATCGAGTAGGTGTGATCCGGCGCGGGATAGCGATGCGTGCGCACGTCCTCGGCGAAGGCGCGCACGCCCGCGACCATTTCGTCCTGGATGTCCGCGTAGCGCTTGACGAAGCGGGCGCCGACGCCCTCGCGGATCCCCAGCAGGTCGTGGAAGACCAGCACCTGGCCGTCGGTCGCGGCGCCGGCGCCGATCCCGATCACGGGGATCTCCATGCGCTCCATCAGGTCGTGCGCGACCGCCGCCGGGATCGCCTCGAAGACGATCGCGAAGCAGCCCGCCTCCTGCAGCGCGAGCGCATCGCAGGCGACCTCGTGGGCGCGTGACCCGGTGCGGCCCTGCGCGCGGTAGCCGCCGAGCTGCGTGGCGGTCTGCGGCGTGAGGCCGACGTGGCCCATCACGGGGATGCCGGCCTGCACGATCGCGCGCGCGCGCTCGGCCATCGCGCCGCCCTCCAGCTTGACGGCCTCGGCGCCGCCCTCCTTCACGAACCGCTGCGCGGTCGCGACGGCCTGCTCGTTCGAAGCCTCGTAGGAGCCGAACGGCAGGTCGGCGACGAGCAGCGGCGTGCGCAGGCCGCGGCGCGTGGCGGCGCACAGCATCAGCATCTCCTCGACGGACACCGGGACGGTGGAGGGGTAGCCGAGCACGGTCATCGCGCCGGAGTCGCCGACGAGCACCAGGTCGACGCCGGCCGCCTCGGCGACCTGGGCGGACGGGTAGTCGTAGGCGGTGACCATCACGAGCGGCTCGCCGAGGCGCTTCTTCTCGGCCAGCTCGGGCAGCGATACGGGGAGCCGCTCGGCCGGCGGAGCGCCTGGCGCGACGGCTGTCGGGACGGGTGACGCGGACATGGCGGTGTTCCTTTCTCCCACGCGGTTGGCGCCCTCTAGCTGAGGAGGGTCGCCACCTCGTGGTCGACGGTGACGATGCGGTTGTGTCTGTCGACGTGGACGACGGTGGGCTCGTAGTGCTCCATCTCCATGCGGTCGTACTGCGCGTAGGAGATGACGATGATCGTGTCGCCGTGGTGCACGAGGCGGGCCGCGGCGCCGTTGACCTTCATCTCCCCGGAACCTCGCGTCCCGGCGATCGTGTACGTCTCGAAGCGGGCGCCGTTGTTCACGTCGACGACGGCGACCTGCTCGTGCTCGAGGATGTCGGCGGCCTCGAGCAGCTCCGGGTCGACGGTGATCGAGCCGACGTAGTGCAGGTCGGCGTCGGTCACGGTCGCCCGGTGGATCTTCGACTTGAGCATCGTGCGATGCATGGCGGTTTCAGGGTCTCCCGTTGCTGTTGGTCGTGATGAGGGTGTTGTCGATGAGGCGGGCGCGGCCCACGCGCGCGGCGAGGGCCACGAGGGTCTCTCCGTCGATGCGATCGACGGGGGCAAGGTTCTCGGCGTCCACGAGCGCGAGGTACTCGGGCTCGATCTCGTAGCGCGCCATCGCGGCGTGTGCGGCGCTCGCGACGGCGGAGGCGTCGCGCTCGCCGGCGGCGACGGCCTGCTCGGCGGCGTCGAGCGCGCGCCGCAGCGCGATCGCGCGCTCGCGCTCGGGCGGCGCGAGGTAGGCGTTGCGGCTCGACATCGCGAGCCCGTCGGGCTCGCGGACGGTGGGGCAGACCTCGATCCGCGTCGGGATGTCGAGGTCGCGCGCGACGCGGCGCACGACCAGCGCCTGCTGCGCGTCCTTCTGGCCGAAGAAGGCGATGTCCGGCTGCACCATGTTGAGCAGCTTCGTGACGACGGTCGCGACGCCGTCGAAGTGGCCGGGGCGCTGCGCGCCTTCGAGGGGCTGCGCCAGCGCACCGACGGTCACCGTCGTCTGGAAGCCGTCGGGGTAGACCTCCTCGACGGGCGGCGCGAACAGCACGTCGATCCCCGCGCCGGCGGCGATCGCGGCGTCGCGCGCCTCGTCGCGCGGGTAGGCGGCGAGGTCCTCGCCCGGTCCGAACTGCGTCGGGTTGACGAACAGCGAGACGACGACGACGTCCGTCTCCTGGCGCGCGCGCTCCATCAGGGAGACGTGGCCGGCGTGGAAGGCGCCCATCGTCGGGACGAGGCCGATCGTGCGGCCGGCCTGCCGCTCGGCGCGCAGGTGGTCGCGCAGCTCGCTGATCGTGCGGAGCGTCTTCATGCCGGCACCTTCGCGAGCGCGCGCGTCGCCTCGGCGAGCGCGTCGAAGAGGGGGAGGAGGTCGGGCGCGCGCATGGCGATCGCGTGGCGCTGGCGGATCACGGTCTCCTCGTCGCCGCGGGCGATCGGGCCGGTGAGGGCGCGGTCGGGGCCCATGCTGGCCCAGTTCTCGACGGTCGCGCGGACGAGCGGGACGAGCGCTTGGCGGTCGACGCCGGCGCTCTCCGCGAGCCGCTCGGCGGCCGCCTCGAGCGTGATCAGGAAGTTCGAGGCGATCGAGGCGGCGGCGTGGTAGGCGGCGCGGTCGTGATCGGCGACGTCGATCGGCGTCAGGCCGAGGTGCAGCGCCAGCTGGCGGGCGACGCCGCGCGCGCGGGGCGTGCTGCCGGCGATCGCGGCGGAGGCGCCGGCGAGCTGCGACGGGCGGGCGGGTCTGGCATCCGGAACCGTCATCAGCGGGTGCAGCGAGAAGGCCTCGTGGGGGGCGAGCACTTCGAGCGTGGTCGCGCCCGAGCAGTGGCCCACGAGCGGGCCGTCCGCGCGGCGGTCGAGAGCGGCGGCGGCGTTGGCGACCTCGCCGTCGGGCACGCACAGCAGGACGACGTCAGCGCCCGGACATCGGGCGCCGCGAGCGAGCGGCCCGTCGACCTCGACGCCCGCTTCGCGCAGCCCGACGACGACGGC
>Ga0308176_10000013_pt1 | contig 129259 bp, 140 predicted proteins | sample PhyCR2_3_FD_203890 | JGI IMG/M metagenome (GOLD analysis project Ga0308176, IMG submission 203890) | Soil microbial communities from UC Gill Tract Community Farm, Albany, California, United States - DLSLS.C.R2 | ecosystem: Environmental > Terrestrial > Soil > Agricultural land | place: USA...
GTCGCGGCCCTCGCGCCCGGTGCCGCCGACTCGGCGCCGCTGCGGGTCGTCGTCCTCGGGCAGACCTCGGAAACGCCGCCCCCCTCGTGCCCAGGCAAAATCGTCAACAACGTCGAGCTCACCCCCTGCCGGGTCGAGGGACACGTGACCGGCTTTCAGTCGATCGCCGACGGGGTCGCCCGCCCGTTCGAGGCTCCCTTCGAAGGCAAGGTCATCGCCTGGTCGATCACCCTGGCCAAGCCCTCGACCAAGGAAACGAAAACCACCACCGACGAGGTGGGCTTCTTCAACGACTTCCTCGGCACGCCCTCGCAGGCCCGGATCGGCATCCTGCGCCCGGTCGAAGGCTCGAAGCCGCCGAAATACACGCTCGTGCGTCAGAGCCCGGTCGAGACCCTCAACCCCTACTTCGGCAGCACCCCCGTCTTCGCCCTCGACCACCCGCTGACCGTCCTCAAGGGTCAGATCGTGGCGCTGACGATCCCCACCTGGGCGCCGATGTTCGCCCTCAACCTCTCGCCGGAAAACACCTGGCGCGGTAGCCGTCTCCCCGAACACTGCATCTCCAGAGAAGACGTCCAGGGCGAACATCCCCAGCAGGGCGTCGGCAAGACCAAGACCTACGGCTGTTACTACTCCGAAGCGCGCCTGCTCTACACGGCGACGCTCGTTAAGAAGCCCTAACGCGGGCTGGCCAAGCAGTTCAAGGACGCAGGGAGCGCCGCGTGCTCCGCACGCAAGCGACTGAGGACGCCGAAATGCGCCGGCCAGAGCGCGTTAGAGCGCTTCTTGGCGGAGCCCGCAGTATGGGCAGTCGCTGACGTCCAGGCCGATCAGCTGGTCGCAGCGACGGCAGGCGCGGAGGTTCTCGGGGCTGCGCGGCAGCGACGAGGCCGAAGGCGCGAGGGGGAGGACCTTCGCGACCGGCTCCATCTCCTCGCCGGTCTCGCGGTCGACGTAGATCGCGCCGGGCTCGGCGTGGGCGATCGCCTCGCGACCGGAGGCCGTGGCGCGCATGCGGTAGAGCTGCTTCTCGTTCATCGCCGGGGAGACTAATACCTTGGGCGGCTCCGATGCGCGTCCTCGTCTTCCACGGCTACATGCTGCGCGGCACCGGCAGCAACATCTACAACGTCAACCTGGCGCGGGCGCTGGCCCGCCTGGGGCACGAGGTGCACCTGCTCTGTCAGGACCGCGAGGTGCGGGTCGAGGGCGTCGAGATACACAACCCCGAGATCGGCGGCCTCCTACCGGTCTACGTCAAGGACCCCTACGAGGGGTTCGAGGTGAAGACCTTTCCCGAACTCAGCGAGGCCGAGCTCGATCGCTATACCGAGGCCAACGTCGCCGCCGTTCGCGCAGTAGCCGAGCGAGCGGGAGGAATCGAGCTCGCGCTCGCCAACCACCTGGTGATGGGCCCGGCGATCCTCGCCCGCGCCGACGTCGCCCCGTTCGCGGCAAAGATCCACGGCTCGGCACTCGAGTACACGGTCAAACCCCACCTGCGCTTCCTCCCGTACGCCCGCGAGGGGATGGAGGCGGCGCAGGGGGTCCTGATCGGCTCCGCCCACACCGCCGAGTCGCTCTGGGCGACGCTCCACGACCTTCCCGGGCTGCGGGAGAAGACGCGGCTGGGGCCGCCCGGCGTCGACGTCGAGGAGTTCGCGCCCGGGGGTGCGCGCGAGGATCTCGTCGCCTACGTCGGCAAGCTGATCGTCTCCAAGGGCGTCGACCTACTGCTCGCCGCCTGGCCGCTGGTCCGCGCCGAGCACCCGCGGGCGCGACTCGAGGTCGCCGGCTTCGGCGCCTACGAGGAGGGATTGCGGCGGCTGCTGGCGGCGCTGGAGCGGGGCGACCTCGACGACGCCCGCGAGGTTGCACGGTTCGGTTGGGCGCTCGAGGGAGGAGAGGAGAAGCTGCTGCCGATCCTCTCGGCCTTCCTCGCCGACCCTCCCGTCGGCTATGCCGAGATGGCCCGCGCCGCCGCCGGCTCGGTCGAGTTCGTCGGCCGCCTCGAGCACAGCGAGGTCGCCGATTTCTTCCCGCGTGCCCAGGCGATGGTCATGCCCAGCACCTTCCCCGAGGCCTTCGGCATGGTCGCGGTCGAGGCCGCCGCCTGCGGCACGCTGCCGGTCTCGGCCGGCCACTCGGGCATGCTCGAGGTCTCGCGGCAGCTGCAGGCCGACCTGCCGGAGGAGGTGGGGGAGCTGACCTCCTTCCCGGTCGCCCCGGGCGCCGTCGAGGCGGTCGCGGGGCGGCTGAGCGCCTGGCTGGCGCTGCCGGAGACCGAGCGGGAGCAGGCTCGCCGGCGTCTGGTCGGGACGGTTGCACGGCTCTGGAGCTGGGAAGGCGTCGCCCGCGGGGTGCTTGCCGCCGCCGCGGGGGAGCTGGAGGATCTGCCCCGACCCGAGGTCTAGTGCCGACTGTCACCTGGGGGCGGCAAAGCCTCCCGCCGCCGCTTCAATAGAATGCCCGCCGCCCCAATGTACGGCCGCCTGCCCATAGTGAAGATGCTGCTGGTGACGATCGCCTCGACGGTCGTCATCTCGGCGATAATGGTGCCGATCAACTGGAACGGCCAGGAGGCCTCTACCGCCGCTCCGAAGATCGATCATCTGCTCAACGTGATGATCGTCCTCTCGTCGTTCGTCTTCTCGCTGGTCATGGTGATGCTCTTTTACGCGCTCTGGAAATTCAAAGCCAAGCCCGGCGACGAATCCGACGGCGAGCCGATCCACGGCAACACGCGGCTGGAGATCGCCTGGACCCTGATCCCGACGATCATCGTCCTCTTCGCCGGCGGCTACAGCTGGAAGGTGCTCGACGAGATCGAAGAGCCGGCCGCCAAACACCTGACCGTCTCCGTCTTCTCCCAGCAGTACGCCTGGAGCTTCGCCTACCCGGGCAAAGAATATGCCTGGAGCGAAGGCGAGCTGCACGTCCCGGTCGACAGGCAGGTGGTCTTCAAGATGCACGCGATGGACGTGATCCACTCCTTCTGGGTGCCCGAGTGGCGGATCAAGAAAGACAACGTCCCCGGGATCACGACGACGGCGATCGTCACCCCCGACAAGGTCGGCACCTACCAGCTGGTCTGCACCGAGCTCTGCGGGTTTGGCCACGCGACGATGCGCGCCAAAGTGGTCGTCGAGTCGCCCGCTAAATTCAACGAATGGGTCGAAGGCCTCGACCAGAAACTTCCCGAAGCAATGAAAAAAGTTCTTGAAGACACGACTACCGAGAACCCGCCGGCCCTGGGCGCCGGAGGGGCATAATTGAGCTGATGGTCGCCGCGATCAAGAATCCCGGCTGGTGGCGCGGGCTCTTCGGAGCCATCGCCTTCGGCGCCTTCGGCTTCGGCCTCGTCATCGCCCTGCGGGCGATCTCCGACCTGCCGCTCTACCAGACCGAACAGACCGGCTACCCGCACGTGATCGTGCCCGCGATCACGGCTCCGCTCGGCTTCCTCTGGGGCTTCGGCTGCTTCGACTACTGGCTGCGCTGGGCGATCGGGATGCCGACGATCCCCGAGGACCACTCCCAGCACGGCGCCAAGAGCTGGAAGGACTACTTCCGCTTCAACACCGACCACAAGGTGATCGGCGTCCAGTACGTCGTCACCACCTTCATCTTCTTCTTCCTCGGCGGCCTGATGGCAATGCTGATCCGGGCCGAGCTCGCCCAACCGGGCACCCAGATCGTCGAAGCGTCGACCTACAACAGCCTCTTCTCGACCCACGCGGTGCTGATGATCTTCGTCTTCGTGATCCCGGTCTTCGCCGGCCTCGCGAACTACGTCCTGCCGCTGATGATCGGCGCTCCCGACATGGCCTTCCCGCGCCTCAACGCCCTCAGCTTCTGGATGCTGCCGCTGGCAGGCCTCCTCTTCATCGGCAGCTTCCTCGCCCCGGGCGGCGCCTTCGACGCCGGCTGGACCGGCTACGCGCCGCTCTCGACCGGGGCGCCGCTGGGGCAGTCCTTCTTCAACCTCGGAGTCCAGTTCGCCGGCGCCTCGTCGATTGCCACGGCGCTCAACTTCCTGGTCACGATCATCACCATGCGTGCGCCCGGGATGACCTTCTGGCGGATGCCGCTGCTGGTCTGGGCAAACCTCTCGACCTCGCTGCTGGTCGTCGCTGCGACCCCGTTCATCGCCGGCGTCCAGTTCATGGTCCTCTTCGACCGCGCCCTGCACACCAACTTCTTCGACTTCAGCGCCGGCGGGGACGTGATCAGCTACCAGCACATCTTCTGGTTCTACTCCCACCCGGCGGTCTACATCATGATGCTGCCCGGGTTCGGGATCGTCTCCGAGGTCATATCGACCCATGCCCGCAAGCCGATCTTCGGCTACCGATTGATGGCGCTGGCGCTGATCGGGATCGTCGTCCTCAGCTACTCGGTCTGGGCGCACCATATGTTCGTCGCCGGGATGTTCTCCTGGCTGCGGGTGCCGATGATGATCACCACCCTGCTGATCGCGGTGCCGACCGGAATCAAGATCTTCTCCTGGCTGGGCACGCTCTACTTCGGGAAAATCCATACCTATTCGACGGCGATGCTGTTCGCGCTCGCCTTCATCGTCACCTTCACGATCGGCGGGATCAGTGGCGTGATGCTCGGCATGGTGCCGATCGACATCCACGTCTCCGACACCTACTTCATCGTCGCCCACATCCACTTCGTTCTCTTCGGCGGCTCGGTCTTCACGATCTTCGCCGGCGTCTACCACTGGTTCCCGAAGATGACGGGCCGAATGTACGACGAGAAACTCGGCCGCGTCCACTTCTGGGGCACCCTGATCGGCACCTGGGGCACCTTCATCCCGATGCACTGGGTCGGGATGGACGGGATGCCGCGCCGCGTCGCCGACTACGCCGACCAGTTCGGCAACTGGAACCTGCTGATCAGCTGCTTCGCCTTCATGCTCGGTGCGATCCAGCTCGTCTTCGTCTACAACATGGTCGTCAGCTGGCGCTACGGCCCCAAAGCCGGCCCCAACCCGTGGCGGGCCAACTCGATCGAGTGGCAGGTCTCCTCACCGCCCCCGATCTTCAACTTCACCGAGATCCCGCGCGTCGTCGGCGGGCCCTACGAGTACGGGATCCCTGGTGCCAAACACGCGATCATGGCCGGCGAAGGGACCGAGGGCGCCGAGGTTCCCGCCGGTGAGAGAAGCGCGGTGGGTACCGGTTCATGAGCCCTGAGGTGGCTGACGAGCGCAGGCCTCTGCTGGTCTTCCTCAACGAGGTGGCCGGTGGACGCAAGCTGCTGCAAGCGGTGCGTGAGCGCCAGGGCCAGGTGTCCGGCGTCGTCGTCACCGCCCCCCAGAACCAGCCTTCGGTCGGCCAGCTGATCGACGCCGGCGAAATCCGCGAGGCCGCTCGCGCCCGCGTCGAGGTGACGATGGCGCTGCTGAGCGAGTTCGGGATCGAGTCGGTCGGCGAGGTGATGGACCCCGAGCCAGCGCTTGCTCTCGACGACGCTGTCCGCGCCCATCGCCCCGGCGAGGTGCTCCTCTCCTGCCTTTCGGACACCCGCTTCGGCTTCATGCGCCGCGACCTCGTCGAGTGGGTGCGCGAGCGGCTCGAACCCGAGGTGAAGCTGACCCACATCCCGGTCCGGATCGAAGACGACGCCGTCCGCTGGGACCTCAACCACACCCTTGTCGTCGCGACCAAGACTGTCGCCGCTCCCGATCTGATCAACCGGATGAAGGAGCGCGCCGCGATTCGGCCGCACCGTTTCACGATCATCTGCCCGCGGGCCGAGGACGTCAGCGAGGCGCAGGTCGTCCGCGACCTCGCTTCGACCCTGGCTGAGCTCTACCGGGGCGACATCGACGCCACCGGCCAGCCGATGAGCCCCGACCCCTTCTACGCGGTCAAGAATGGGATCGAGCACTACCGGATCGACGACATCCTCATTTCCACCTTCGCCGGCGAGGGCTCGCAGTGGCTCGAGGATGACTTGATCGGCCGGGTCCGCGAGATCACCGACAAGTCCGTCGAGCACATCGAGGTCGGCCGGCCCGCCACCGCGGTCGCCGCCGCCGTCGCCGAAGGGGAGGCAAGCTGATGGAGAGCGCGACCGTAGCCGTCGGTCACGGCCACGCCGATCACCACGGTCCGCCCGAGGCGAACCAGAGCTCGCGAATCGACCGCCAGACGCTCGGCATCCTCCTCTTCATCGTCTCCGAGGTGATGCTGTTCGGCGCTTTCTTCGCCTCTTACTTCTTCCTCCGGGTCGTCGTCGATCCGGCGAGCTGGCCGCCGCATCCCTACAAGCTGCCGGTTGCGGTGGCGGGGATGAACACGGCGATCCTCGTCTCCTCGAGCTTCACGGTCCACTACGCCCTCGAGTCGATCCGGCGCGGCAACCGCCGGGGCCTCAAATTGGGCCTGGTTGCGACCTGGCTCCTGGGCGCAACCTTCCTTTTCATCCAGATCAACGAGTACGTGCACCTCGGCTTCAGCGCCCGCACCTTCAGCTTCGGCTCAATCTTCTACAGCCTTACCGGCCTCCACGGAGCTCACGTCTTCGTCGGCCTGATGCTGCTCTCATTCGCGACGATCCGCGCCTTCCGCGGCCATTTCGGCCCCGAGGAGAAGGACCACCTGGGCGTCGAGGTGCCAGGCATCTACTGGCACTTCGTCGACATCATGTGGCTCATCGTGTACGTCACGGTCTACATCCTCTGAGGCGGCTGCAAATCTGCGCCTGGGGGTGTCCTCGGTCGGTCGTGTGCAGAGCACACTTCCCTCCCTGCGTCCTACACAGGCTTGATTTTCACGGCCTCAGGAGTGCAAGGTGAGGCTGAACGAGGCCGCAGTGTTCAGGTGGGTCGTGATCGTCGGAGTCGCGGCCGCTGCGGTGATCTCCGTAACCCTGCTGACGCGGCCGCTGGTGGGGTCGCTGCTCGGCCTCATGCTCGTGATCGCCGCCTGCATCCATGGATATCGATGGATGGTGCAGAGGCGACGCAAAGTCGGCACGAAGGATTTACCTTCGTAGACAAAATGTTGCATTTGCCTCTGTAGTCTGGAAGCATGCAGATGATGACCGAGAGCAGGACCGATGCACGGCTCGACGAGCTAACGGACAAGGTGGATGAGGGATTCCGGGAAGTCGCCGAAGGGTTCGAAGCCGTTGCCCAGCAATTCGAGAAGATCGATGCGCGGTTCGAGAAGATCGATGAGCGGTTCGGAGCGATCGACGAGCGCTTCAATCGGCTCGAAGCCAAAGTCATTACCCGTGAGGAGTTCGATCGGCGATTCGAGGAAGTCAATCAACGGCTGGATCGTTCAAACCACCGCATCGAACAGATGGATTCACGCGTCTTCGCGATGAGTCGCTCCATAGTGGTCCGCGCTTTTGCGCTGTCCTCGTCGATGATCGCCGGCTTCGGTGTTTTTGCCGCGGTGATAGCGGCAAAGCTCTAGCGTCGCCAGCGTCAGCGCGATCGGGACCGTTGCCGGGGTCTCGTCGACGAAGAAGAAGAGCAGGTCCCAGGCTGGACAGATGAGGGCTGCAAGTAGGGCTCCCTGCAGCTGCAGCCGGCGGTCGGAGGCGAGGAGGGCGCCGAGGACGGCGGCGACGTAGAGGTCGCCGAAACCCATCACCGCCGAGCCGAAGGAGGCGAGCTGCAGGCGCGGAAGGTCGGCGGCTGGGGCGGCGGCGTTGAGGATGGCGTTGGGTTCCTGGAGGAGGTTGGAGAAGACCAGCCAGGCGTCGATCGCCGCCATCGCGTAGACCCCCAGCTTCAGCCAGCGAGGTGGGACGACACAGGCCGTCAGCCAGCCGAGGGTGACGCAGGAGAGGGCCGAGAGCGTTAGCGCCGCCGTTTCGCCGCTGAGCGCGTCCTGGCGCGCCCAAGCAAGGGCGAAGAGGGGGATGACGGCTAGCGCAAGGAGCGGCCGGGTGCCCCGTACAAGCCAGGCCAATGCCGCGGCGGCCAGCGGCGGCACCGCCACCAGCGCCAGATAGGTGAGGAAGCTGGCGCTGGCCGATTCCAGGGCCACGCCGGAGATGACGACCACGATCGAGAGCGGCAGGACGAGCGCCCACCAGCGGCTCTGCAGGCGTTTTAGGACGGTCTGGGAGGGAGCCGTGGGAGCCGCGACGAGGACAGCCTGGACGAGGCTGAGGGCTCCGATCGAGAACCAGAAGGGAAGCAAGCCCTAGAGGGAGCCCGCGGCTGCCGCGGTCGGGCTCTCGCGCTCCTTCGAGGCCGCGCCCGTGGGCAGGCGCCGGGGCTCGAGGCGACCTGCCGCCGCCACCGTCCAGAGCATCGCCAGCCAGTTGGCGGTGGCGACGCCGACGTGGACCCAGACGATCCCCGCCGGCAGTTCCAAGGCCCACTGGATGCCGCCGATCGCCCCCTGCAGGGCAAGGAGGGCGATCACCAGGGTCAGCGGCTTCAGCGCCCTCCCATCGGCGCCTGGGCGGCGCAACAGGAACCAGACGGCGATGGCGGCGAGGCCGTAGACGGCGGCGATCGCGGCGTGGCGCTGGACGACCCATTCCAGGGTCCCGTTCCCCTCGAAGTCGAAACGATGGACGAGCTGCCCTTCGTGAGCCCCGGCATGCGGCCCGGAGGCCGTCGCGATCGTCCCCGCCAGGATCGTCAGCTGCCCCATCGGGATCAGCCCCCGCACCGCCCACACACTGAGCCGATCGCTGGAGCGCCGCCGCTCCCACGGTTCATAGCGGGAGCACCAGGCGAGCGCGAAGGCCGCGTCCAGCAGCATCATCGAGAGGATGAAGTGGGACATCACCAAGCCCGGAGCGAGGTGGTACTTGACGACGAGCGCGCCGAGGATGGCCTGGCCGATCACGCCGAGGGGAAGGAGGGCACCGAAGAGGGCGAGGTGCCAGCGGTAGGGGCGGCGGAACCAGGCGAGGACGCTGGCGGCGATCACCGCGAAGCCGACGAAGCCGGTGAGCACCCGGTTGCCGTACTCGATCACGGCGTGGGATTCGAGCGGCGGCGTCGCCCCGCCGTAGCATTTCGGCCAGTCCGGGCAGCCGAGCCCGGAGCCCGTCAGCCGCACCCCGGCGCCGGTGAGGACGATCAGCGCCAGGGCCGCCAGGGCGACGGCCGTTACCTGTGCGTAGCGAGTGGGTGAGACCTCGAACCGGCTGCGTTCACGCATCGGCCCTAATCATCGCAGTGGAGCGTCAGCCCTTGGATTTCCCGCCCGCAGGCGAGTTTTCGATCAGGTATTCGATCAGGTCTTCGAGTTCTTTACCGCTGAGGACTTCGCCGAAGTTCTGCGGCATCACGTTCGGCGGGTAGCCCTTGGCGATTTCGTTGTTCGGTTCGACGATCATTTCTTCGATCTTGGCGGAGTCGTCGCCGGACACCAGGACTTCGTCCAGGTTGGGGCCGGTGACGCCGCCCGATTCAGCGGCTTCGAAGGTGTGGCAGTTGCCGCACCCGTTGTTGGCGAAGACCTGTGCGCCTGGGCCTCCGGGCACCTGCGGAGGTGCGGCTCCGGGGACGCCGGCCCATTCGCCGACGTAGGCGGCGACGTCGTCGAGGTCCTGGCCGGAGACGATGTCGGCCGGCATCGAAACCGCCTGGTTGCCGTTGCTGGGACGTGGGTACTCGACCTGCGCCTTGACGACCCCCTCGATCGTGTCCGAGTCGTTCCCTTCTGCGCGCGCCGCGGCGAAAGCATGGTCCAGATTGGGGCCGACCTGGGCGGTGCTTCCCGCCTGCGCAAGCGAGTGGCAGGTACCGCACTTGATGCGGAAGAGATCGCGGCCCCGCTGCGGGTCAGGGTTGCTGGTGCCGCAGCCGGAAGCAGCCGCCGCAAGGGCGATCAGGGCCACGAGGGCGAGCAGCGGGGTGATGAGTTTCCGAGCGCGAGCCATGGGGTGCAATGCCGGCGGAAGTCTATATGTCGGCGCCCGCGGGAAGCGTGACGCGGAGGCGGCTGCGTCGGGTAATCTTGAGTCGATTAGCACTAAGTTGGAAACAAGCGCACGGGGAGGCCGCAGATGCAGGTGAAGGACGGGATGTCGGAGGTCACGCTGACCGTGGGCCCGTCTCACACGTTGCGCGAGGCGGCGGCGAAGATGGTCGAGAAAGGCACCGGTGCGGCGCTGGTGATCGACGCCGAGCTGCCCGCCCCGTCGATCGTCACCGAGCGGGATCTGCTGATCTCGGTCGCCCGCGGACAGGACCCGGCGATGGAGCGGGTGGCCGACCACATGAGCGAGGGCGTCCTCAGCGCCGCCCCCGACTGGAGCCTCGAGCGGGCGGCGGCTGAGATGTCGCGCCGCAACGTCCGCCACCTCGTCGTCTTCGACGGCGGCGACCCGATCGGCGTCCTCTCGATGCGCGACATCGTCCGCTGCTGGACCTCGGACGGCGCCACGTCCGAAATGCCGTTACCCAGCTAAGAGGGCGCCTGAGAGGCTCTAAGCCTTCGGAGGACCGCTGATGGTTTCGACCGGCAACGCCGCTCCCCGCGTCTCCTGACGGCGCGGGAGGCGGTAGTAGTCGCGGGCCGAGCCGCGGACGATGCTGCGGAGGGCGGCGAGCAGGAAGATCGCGCCGAAAAGCGCCCAGACCTTGGGCGCGAAGATGAACCCGGAGGCGAAGGTGCCGCAGATCAGCCCCAGCGCGCCGAGGGCGAAAAAGGCCGGCGCCCAGGAGGGACGCGGCGCGTAGATCGTCTCGCCGGGCTCGGGAATGTGTCGATGCTCAGCCATCGTCCTACTGGGCGATGTAGAGGAAGGCGGCGACGAAGCTGAGGGCGAAGATGCCGGCGGCGATGCCACCTGCGACCAGCCCCGCTTTCAGCTGCCGACGTGCGGTCTCACGGTCCATGAGGACGGAGTTCTATCAGGCCGCCCCGGCGGGTGTGCCGCTGCTCAAACGTTGGCCGCGACGGCCATCGAGAGGAAAAGCAGCGCCAGGTAGCCGAGGGAGAAGAGGTAGGTGCGGAGTGCCCAGCGGCGGTCGCCGGCGCGGAGGAGGCGGAAGGCGAAGTAGATGAAGCCGGCGCCGAGGAGGATCGAGGGGACGACGTAGACGACGCCGAGGCCGCCGGCGCAGAAGGGGAGCTGGGTGACGGCGTAGAGGAGGACGGTGTAGAGGAGGATCTGGCGGCGGGTCTCCTGCTCGCCCCGGACCACCGGCAGCATCGGGATGCCGGCCCTCGCGTACTCGTCCTTCATCAGCAGCGAGAGGGCCCAGAAGTGGGGCGGGGTCCAGAAGAAGACGATCGCGAACATGATGAAGGCCATGCCGCTGAGCTCGCCGGTGACCGCGGCCCAGGCGACCAGGGGCGGAACCGCGCCGGCGGCGCCGCCGATGACGATGTTCTGCGGCGTCCGCCGCTTCAGCCAGAGCGTGTAGACGCCGACGTAGCCGACGAAGCCGCTGAGCGAGAGCGAGGCCGCCAGCGGGTTGATCGCTAGCGACATCAGCAGGAAGGAAGAGGCGGCGAGGGTGAGCCCGAAGATCGTTCCCGCCCGCGGCGAGATCCGGCCGGCGGCGATCGGCCGGTCGGCAGTGCGGGCCATCGTCCGGTCGATGTCGCGGTCGACGACGTGGTTGATCGCGCCGGCGCCGCCGGCGGAGAGGGCGCCGCCGAGGCAGGTGAGGAAGATCAGGCCGAGCGAGGGATCGCCGGCCACGTACATCGTCGTCACCGTCGTGAACAGCAGCAGCGACTGCACCTTCGGCTTGGTCAGCGTCAGGTAGTCGCGAACGACGGTGGGCAGGACCGATCGGGTGGCAGCCGTCGGGTTGGGCGCGGTCTGCGCGCCGGCGCCGGATTGCATGGGGCTCAGGCTACCGGCTGCGATTCGCGCGCCGCGGCCTCCTGGCTGCGGCGGGTGCGATGGCCGATCGCCTCACGGATGTCGCGCAACGGGCGGGCGCTGCGGACGTCGGGGAGGACGTCGAAGTTGTGCGGCTCCGGCGGCGAGAGGGTGAACCACTCGAGGGTGTCGCCGCCCCATGGGTCGTGACCGGCCTCGGGGCCGTTGGTGCGGCTGAAGATCGCGTTGAGGATCGTCAGGAGGATGCCGACGAAGAGGATGAAGACCCCGATCGAGGAGATCACGTTGTAGGCGGTGACGCCGGTGTTGTCGAAGTACTTGTAGGCATCGACGACCTGGCCCTCGCCGGCGCCGGCGAAGAAGAGCGGCACGAAGCCGACCAGGAGGCCGACGAGGATCGTCCAGAAGGAGATCCGGGCGAGGCTCTCGCCCATCGTCCGGCCGGTCATCTTCGGGAACCAGAAGTGCAGCGCCGCGAAGCCGCCGAAGACGGAACCCCCGATCAGCGCGAAGTGGGTGGCGGCGGTCGAATCGGTGGTGTTGTGCAACTGCCAGGCGGCGGCGACCAGCGAGTGGCAAAGCTCGGCCGCGAGCCCGATCCCGATCGCGAAGAGGGCACCGAAGGCGAACAGCAGCGGCGCCCGCATCCGCAGGGTGCCACCGGCCATCGTCGCGACCAGGTTGAAGATGACGAGGCCGAAGGGGACGATCAGGGCCAGCGAGACGAGCATCGCGAAGTACATCCAGCCGATCCCGATCGGGGCGGTGAGCATGTTCTGCATCCAGGCGAGGGTGCCGAGGACGGCGATCGCGGCCAGAGCTGCCATCACCACGGTGCGGTTGAAGAGTGGTTTGCGGGCGAAGGTGGCGGCGATTTCGGCGATCGCGCCGAAGGCGAAGATCAGGATCAGCATGTAGAAGCCGGTGTAGAAGATCCAGCTCAGGTGCTGCCAGAGCAGCGGCGCCCCGCCGGAGCCGTCGGCGAAGAAGATTCCGTCGTAGTTGCGGTCGATCATCAGCATCGTCAGCGCCGCCAGGAAGATCGGGCCGATCACGACCAGCAGCCAGGAGCAGACGGCCGCCGCCCAGGCGAAGACGGGAAGCCGCCGCCAGGCCATCCCCGGCGCCCGCATAACCCGCAGGGTGGCGACGAGATTGACCGCGAGGAGGACGAAGCCGAGGGTGGAGAGGCCGGTCGAGGTCGCCCAGGCGTCGACGCCGTTGCTGGAGAGGAAGGCGACCTCGCTCAGCGGCGCCAGCGGGTTGACGCCGGCCTCGGTAGGAGTGAAGACGAAGGTCGCGTACTGGGCGACTGCGCCGGCGATCCAGAGGGCGAGTCCGACCTGCCCGAGCCGCGGCAGCGCCGTGCCGCGGGCGCCGACCTGCAGCGGCGCCACGTAGTAGAAGAGCCCGATCGCCAGCGGCAGCGCGAAGAGGAAGATCGCGCTGGCGCCGTAGAGCGAGAGCATGCGGTTGAAGCCGACGGGGGAGAGGAAGGTGTTCTCCGGGACCAGCAGCTGGATCCGCATCAGCACCAGCTCGACCAGGGCGATGAAGAGGAAGCCGAGGGCACCGCAGACGAGGATCTGGCCGACGTCCTTGTGGTCGGCGCTCGTCGCCAGCTGCACCCAGCGGGGGCGGCGAGGGGCGTAGCCGTCGGCGACGAGCTCGGGACGCTGGCTGGGGCTCATGGCGTTTTTCCTTCTTCGATCAGGCCGACGACCCGTTCCTGGGCGGCTTCGATCTCTTCTTGCTGGGTTTCGACGAACTCTTCGTATTCCTCGGGCGAGACGACTTCGACCTCGGTTCGCATCGCGGCGTAGGCCTGGCCGGAGAGCGTGGCGGAGTCGCCGTCGTACGTACCGGCGTCATTGGCGCTGACACTGAAGAGGACCTTGTTCGTCTTCCCGGGCACCGCGTCGGCCTTGCGGGCGAGTTCTTCGACGTTCCAGGTGTGGACGACGTCGGTGGAGACCAGTTCCAGCTCGATCGCGGTGTCGGAAGGCACCACCAGCTTGTAGTAGGAGAAGGCGCCGTTGGGGTAGTCGTAGCGCCACAGCCACTGCTGACCGGTCGCTTTGATCTTCAGCGGTTCGGATTTCAGCGAAGCGAGCCCGGCGTCGCCGGTGCTAGGCGTTTCGCGGGCGTTGTCGGTGAAGACGACGCCGAGCACGAAGAGCAGCGCCGCGAAGATCGTGAGGACGCCGGCGACCCGGAACTGCAGCCTCCGCCCGGAGAGGAGCTGGCGCGGCTCGGCCCCGCGCTCGCTGCGGTAGCGGCGGGCGACGTAGAGGAGCGCGCCGGTGATCGCGATCATCAGGATCGCGGCGGCGAAGAAGCCGATCCAGAGCAGGGTGTCGATCTGGTCAGTGCCAGGGGAGTGATGAGGCGCCAAAGCGCGGCCATTCTATTCACGAGCGGCGGCGCCGCGCCCTCCCGGGTCGCCTCCGAGCCCCGGACCTATACTCGCGCTCCTCATGAAGAGGCGCTCCCGGCCATCGAATGCGCTGCGCCTCGCGGTGCGAGCCGGCGCCGCCGGGGCGATCGGCGCGGCTTTCGCGGTTCCCGTCCTGCGCCGCCGGCTGCGGATCCCGACCGTGGTCACGGTCGGGAGCGTCGCCGCCGCCCCGCTGGCCCTGGCGGTGCTCTACCCGCGCTCGAAACGGCGCGACGTCGCCCTCTTCGCCCTGCAGATGTGGGCCTTCACGGTTGCCCACGAGCTGCCCTACGACGACCCCGAGCGCCTGCAATCACGGCTGCGAACCCGTTACCCGATCCGCAGCGACAAGCTGATCGGCGCCGGCCGCCTCCCCAACGCCCGTCTCCAGCGCGCCCTCGCGAGGGTTCCGGGGGTCGGCGCAATCAACCAGGTGCTCACCTGGACCCACTGGCTCTGGTTCATCGAGCCCTACCTCTCGCTTGCCCTGATCCTCGTCCGCCACAACGAGCGCTTCCCCCGCGCCGCCCGCCAGATGGCGGCCGTCTTCGACCTCGGCTGCGCCGTCTACTTCGCCGTTCCGACTGCACCACCCTGGTGGGCCGCCGAGCAGGGGCTGACCGGGGAAGAGGTGCGGCGGATCATGGTCGAGGTCGGGGAACCGACCTGGGGACGGGCCTGGGAGCGGCTCTACGACGCCCTCGGCGGCAACCCCTGGGCGGCGATGCCCTCGCTGCACTTCGCGACCTCGCTGCAGGCGGCGCTCTCGCTCGCCGAAGCGAACGAGGTCGAGGGTCGGCTCGCCTGGGGATACGCCGGCACGCTCGGCTTCGCTCTCGTCTATCTGGGCGAGCACTACGTCACCGATCTGCTCGCCGGCGCGGCCCTGGTCGCCGCCGTCCGCACGGGCGAGCCGCTTGCAGAACCCCTCGTACGCGGGGTAAACGGAGCCCTGCAAGGTCTGGAGAGGATCGCCAACGGGTAATTTCCCAAACGTGTCTCCGCAACAGCCGGCGAACGAGAACGGGTCGGCGGACGAGAACGGAAGCAATCGCTTCGCCGAGATGCCGATATTCACGACGAGGCGGCTGATCCAGACCGTCGTCGTCGTCTTCATCCTCCTCGGCTCGATCTACTTCCTCTTCCCGAAGCTGATCGGCCTCAGCGACGCGCTGGGCAAGCTCGACGACGCCGACCCGCTCTGGATCGCGATCGCGATCGGGTTCAACGTCCTCGCCTACGCGACCTACATCGCCCTCTTCAAGGCGGTGGTCGGCGGCGACGCCCTGCGCCTGAGCTGGAAGGAGACCTACGAGATCAACATGGCCGGGGTGGCGGGGACGCTGCTCTTCTCGGCCGGCGGCGCCGGCGGCATCGCCGTCACGTACTGGGCCCTGCGCAAGGCCGGGATGCAGCGCCGCGACGTCGCCCGGCGGATGGTCGCCTTCGTCTCTCTCCACTACGCCTTCTATCCGATCGCCCTGATCGTCTTCGGGGTCCTGCTGCGAACCGGGGTCCTCAACGGCAAGGGCTCGGTCGAGCTGACGATCGTCCCCGCCGGCGTCGCCGGCCTGTTGCTGATCCTCGGCGTCCTCGTCACCCTGATCCCGCCCGACACCGAGCGGCGCTTCGCCCGCTTCGCCCACAGCGAGCGCTCGCGCCACTGGCTGCAGAGCGCCGGAAAGGTCCCGGCGACCCTGGGGGAAGGGTTCCGCTTTGCCCTCGGCCTCTTCGCCCATCCCCGCCGCGGTGGTCTCGCGGTGATCGGCGCCGCCGGCTTCTGGGCCTTCAGCATCGGCGTGCTCTGGGCCTCGTTCCACGCCTTCGGCGTCCACGTGCCACTGGCGGTTGTCGTCCAGGGCTTCTTCCTCGGCATGGTCGCCAACCTCTTCCCGCTGGCCCCGGCCGGGGTGGGGGCGGTCGACGCCGGGATGATCGGCGCCTTCGTCCTCTTCGGAATCCCCGAGCAGACCGTTTTCCCGGCGGTCCTGATCTTTCGCCTGGTCGCCTTCTGGATGCCGATCCCACCCGGGGTCTTCGCCTTCTTCCAACTCCGCCACACCGTTCACCAGTGGGAAGAGGAGGGGCTGCCGATCGATCGCGATGGCGGCCCGCTGACGCCGGTGGAGGTCGAGGCGGCGATTGCCTTCGAGGGGCGAGAGAGCTACTATAAAAAGTAAAGTATTAGACTCCAGGCGGCAGAAATGGCAGACCAGGCAGAGCAGAAGAAGGTTGAGAACGTGATCATCGTCGGCGGCGGTCCCGCCGGCTACACCGCAGCGCTATACACGGCGCGCGCAAACCTCGAGCCGCTCGTCTTCGAGGGCTTCCAGTGGGGCGGTCAGCTGCAGAACACGACCGACGTCGAGAACTACCCCGGCTATCCCGACGGGATCATGGGGCCGGAGATGATGGCCCAGTTCCGCGCCCAGGCCGAGCGCTTCGGGACCCGCTTCGTCACCGACGACGTCGACCGGGTTGAGCTCTCCGACGGCGGCGTCCAGAAGGTCTTCCTTGGCGACGAGGAGCACCGGGCGAAGACGGTGATCCTGGCGATGGGGGCGGAGCCGAAACGGCTCGGCATCCCCGGCGAGATGGAGCTCGGCGGCCGCGGCGTCTCCACCTGCGGCGTCTGCGACGGGGCCTTCTTCAAGGGCCAGAAGGTGATCGTCGTCGGCGGCGGCGATTCGGCGATGGAGGACTCGATCTTCATCTCCAAGTTCGCCTCCAAGCTGACGATCGTCAACCGCCGCGACGAGTTCCGTGCCTCGAAGATCATGTTCGACCGCGCCCGCGAGAAGGAGAACATCGACCTAAAGACGCCCTTCATCCCGGAGGAGTTCCTCGCTGGCGAGAGCGGCAAGCTCGAGAAGGTCCGCCTCCGCAACGCCGAGAGCGGCGAGACGGAGGAGATCGCCGTCGACGGCGCCTTCGTGGCGATCGGCCACGTGCCGAAATCGGAGATCGTCAAGGGTCAGGTCGGGACCGACGAGGACGGCTACATCGTCACCGAGCCCGGCTCGACCAGGACCAACCTCGGCGGCGTCTTCGCCGTCGGCGACGTCGTCGACCACACCTACCGCCAGGCGGTGACGGCGGCCGGCACCGGCTGCATGGGCGCGCTCGACGCCGAGCGTTACCTGCGCGACGCCGACGTTCCGGTCGAGGCGCACTGGATGCCAGGTGGCGAGCCGGCTGAGATCGCTACCGGCCCCTAGTCTCCACATTTCTTGGACTAAGCGATTTTCGCTTAGTCATACGGGTATATCTTGAGCCCCGTGAGCTCCTCCTGTTCCCACCTCGACTCGGTCACCTACCTCGACCTCCCCGACGCGGTCGAGGGCTGCGAGGAGTGCCTGGCGATGGGCATGAACTGGGTCCACCTGCGGATGTGCCAGACCTGCGGCCATATCGGCTGCTGCGACAACTCGATCGGCAAGCACGCGACGGCCCACCACCAGGACACCGGCCATCCGATCATCCGCTCGGCCGAGCCCGGGGAAGACTGGAGCTGGTGCTACGTCGACGAGCTGATGATGCGCCTCAGCGAGGGCGCGGGCTCGTAAGCCTCGCCTCTCTCGATCGCCAGCTCTTCCAGCAGATCGGCGGCGCGGTCGGGGCCGATCAGCTCGGCGAAGCCGAGTGGGCCCAGCGGCCAGTTGAAGCCCAGCTTCATCGCCGTCTCCATGTCCGCCGGTGAGGCGACATCCTCTTCGAGGGCGAAGGCGACCTCGTTGGCGATCTGGGCGAAGAGGCGGCTGAGGATCTGCTCGGCGGCGGGGTCGATCTTCGCGAGTTCGGCGGGATCGAGGGTGGGAGCAGCGATGCCGAGGTCGGGGTCCGGTTCACGATCGCTGTCGTAGTCGTAGTAGCCGTGGCCGCTCTTGCGTCCGAAGTGCCCTTCGGCGACCAGCTTTTCCTGGATCGGGTTCGGTCGCCAGCGCTCCGGTTCGCCGCCCTGTGCGAAAAAGGAGCGGGCGATTTCGAGGTTGACGTCGAGCCCGATCAGGTCGAGCAGCTCGAACGGGCCCATCCGGAAGCCGCCGCCGAGGCGGACGGCGCGGTCGATCGTCGGGGCGTCGGCGACGCCGTCTGCGAGCATCCGCAGCGACTCCAGCGAGAAGGGGCGGGCGAGCCGGTTGGCGACGAAGCCGGGGCTGTCCTTCGCTCGGATCGGGGTGCGGCCCATCCGCTCGGCCACCTCGGTCGTCCGCGCCAGCGCCTCCTCGGAGGAGCGTTCGGCGGCGACGATCTCTACCAGCTTCATCAGCGGCGGCGGGTTGAAGAAGTGCATGCCGACCACGCGCTCGGGGTGGGGGACACCGTCGGCGATCGCCGAGACGCGCAGCGAGGAAGTGTTGCTAGCGAAGACCGCGTCCGATGCCAGGACGACGGCGAGGTCGGTGAGGATCCGCTGCTTCAGCTCCAGCTTCTCGGGCGCCGCCTCGACCACCAGCTCGCAACCCGCCATCGTCTCCAGCTCCGCCGCCGGCTCGATCCGGCCCACGGCGGCACGGGCGTCGTCCTCGCTCCAGCGTCCCCGCGCCGCGCCCTTGTCGAGCGCTTCGCCCAGCGCCGCGGCGCCGCCCTCGGCCAGCTCCCGGGAGACGTCGTAGAGGACCGTCTCGTAGCCGCCCAGCGCCGCCAGCTGGGCGATCCCGCGGCCCATCGTGCCGGCGCCGACGACGCCGACCCGGGAGACCTTCACCGGCCCTGGAAGCGGGGCTCGCGTTTCTCGAGGAAGGCGTTCATCCCCTCGACCCTGTCCTCGGTCGCCATCGCTTCCTCGAACAGCTCCCGCTCTGCCCGCAGCCCCTCGGCGAGGCTCGTCTCCTGCGCTTCGAGGACCGCCTTTTTCGCCAGCCGCAGCGCCAGCGGCGGCCGCTCGGCGACGACCCGGGCCAGCTCGATCGCCTCGGTCAGCCAGGTGCCGTTGCCGACGACCTTGTTGACGAGGCCCCAGCGCGCGGCCGTCTTCGCGTCCCAGCGGCGACCCGTCAGCACGTACTCCATCGCCCGCTGCTTGCCGATCGCGCGGGCCAGCCGCTGCGTGCCGCCGCCCCCGGGGATGATCCCGAGGGTGATCTCGGGCTGGCCGAAGCGGGCCTTCTCGTCGCAGACGATCATGTCGCAGGCGAGCGCCAGCTCGCAGCCGCCGCCGAAGGCATATCCCGAGACGGCGGCGATCGTCGGCGTCTCGATCGAGGTCAGCCGCGTCCAGAACTCCATCCCCTTCGGATCGGGGGCCGCGTCGAGGGGCCGCTCGGCCATCGCCCTGATGTCGGCGCCGGCGGCGAAGAACTCGTCGGCCCCGGCGATGACGATGCAGCGCACCTCCGGGTCGGCGTCCAGGCGCTCCAGGTTGGCAGCGATCTCCTCCCGCATCTCCGGCGAGAGGGCGTTGCGGGCCTCGGGCCGGTTCAGCCGCAGCAGGCCGACGTCGTATTCGTCGAGTGAGACCTCGACCAGGGCCAAGGTCAGGACTCCTGCAGCGGCAGCATCGCGTTGATCCCGGTCGCGGCGCGGCCGATGATCAGCTTCTGGATCTGCGAGGTGCCCTCGTAGAGGGTGGTGACGCGGGCGTCGCGCAGGTAGCGCTCGACCGGATAGTCGTCGACGTAGCCGGAGCCCCCGTGGACCTGGATCGCGATATTCGCGCACTCGACCGCCGACTCGGTCGCGTAGAGCTTGGCCACCGAGGTCTCGGTCGCGTTCGGCTTCTTTTCGTCCTTCAGGAGGCCGGCGCGGAGGACCAGCATCCGGCTCGCGTCCCGCTTCAAGATCATTTCGGTGATCATCTCCTGGACCAGCTGAAAGCGGGCCAGGGGGACGCCGAACTGCTTGCGTTCTTTGGCGTAGTCGACCGAGGACTGGACGCAGCCTTCGCAGATCCCGACGCAGCCGGCGGCGACGCTGTAGCGGCCGTTTTCGAGCGCGCTCATCGCCACCTTGAAGCCGTCGCCGACCTCGCCCAGCAGCGCCTCGTCGCCAACCTCGACCTCGTCGAGGGAGATTTCGGCGGTGTCGGAGGCGCGCAGCCCGAGCTTGCCGTGGATCTCCTGGGTCGTGAAGCCGTCGCTGTCAGTGGGGACGATGAAGGCGGCGAGGCCGCGGTACTTCAACGCCGGGTCGGTCTGGGCGAAGATCAGCGCGAACTCGGAGTGGTTGCCTAGGCTGATCCACATCTTCTGGCCGCTGATCGACCACCCCGTGTCGGTCTTGGTCGCCCGGGTGCGGAGGTTGGCGGCGTCGGAGCCGGTGTCGGGCTCGGTCAGGCCGAAGCAGCCGAGACCCTCGCCCGAGCAGAGCCGCGGCAGCCACTTCTGCTTCTGCTCCTCCGTGCCCCACTTCTCGATCGGGCCTGCGACCAGCGAGGTGCAGACCGAGACGACGGTGCGGGCGGAGGAGTCGGCGCGGCCGATCTCCTCGGCGATCAGGCCGTAGCTGACGTAGTCGAGGTTGCGGCCGCCGTACTCTTCGGCGACCGGGGCGCCGAGGAAGCCGATCTCGCCGAGCTTGCGCGCCAGCTCGCGGTCGAAGCGGCCCTCGCGATCGTTCTCCTTGACGTGGGGGAGGATCTCGCGCTCGGCGAACTCGCGCGCCGTCTCGCGGATCAGCTTTTGCTCGTCGCTGTAGGTGAAGTCCATCGCTATAGCTCCTTCAGCTCTTTGCCCAGGGTCTCGGCGAAGGCCGCCTGCGCCTCGGACGTCCGCGGTCCCGGAGCGGCGGGGAAGACCCTGCCGTCGACCGAGGAGACCGCCTGGATCTCGCGCGTCGTCGAGGCGAGGAAGGCCTCGTGGGCGCTGCGCAGATCGTCGACGTGCCAGCTGCCCTCTTCGACGTGCAGGGCCTTGATCATCCGGTTGCGGGTGATCGACTCGAGCACGCCGTCGGCGAGCGCCGGGGTCCGCAGCTCGCCTTCGGGCGAAACCCAGAAGACCGAGGAGGTGGGGGGCTCCAGGACGGTGCCGTCGGGCCGGATCAGGACCGCCTCGTCGGCGCCCTGCCCTTTGGCGATCCGCGTCGCCTGCATGTTGGCCGCGTAGGAAAGCGACTTGACCCCGTTGAGGATCACCGTCGGGCAGTAGGTGACCGACTGCAGGGCGACCGTCTCGGGATGGGGCGGGATCGGCTCGGTGGCGGCGATTCGGCGGCCGCCGCGGGTGACGATCAGGCGCATCTGGCCTTCGACCGGGCCGGCCCGGTCGAGCAGCGCCTCGATCTCGCGCTCCAGCGAGCCGCGGTCGAAGCTCAGCTCGATCGCCGCGCTCGAGCGCTCGAGACGGTCGAGATGGTCGACGAGGGCGAAAGGCTTGCCCTGGTAGAGCCGGATCACCTCGAAGGCGCCGTCGCCGCGGTAGAGGCCGTCGTCCTTGAGGCCGACAGTCGCCTCCGCCGTCGGGGTGATGTCCCCGTCGACGCTCGCCAGCTCTTCCAACCCTTGGGTCACGGCGGCTGAGGCTAGCGCTTGCGGGCTGCCGCTAGCCGTGGCGGACGTGGATCGGGCAGTGCGGGGCGTTGCTGCGCAGGCAGCTCAGCTTCGCCCATTCGATCCGGAAGTGGCTTTTCCAGATCACCGCGTCCTGCCGGCGCAGGTAGAGGGGAGAGACGGTGCCCCCGTAGATGTTCGAGCCCGAGCGCCAGCTGACTTCGCAGCGAAAGCGGCTGCGGCCGGCGCGGCGGCAGCTGCCGAAGACGCGACCGCTGAAGCGCGGGCCGAAGTGGCTCTGCAGCGTAAGAACGGTGAATTCTTCGGCCACCGGCTTGGTCATCTGCGGGAACGGCGTCTTCGGGTCGACGATCGGCCGCGGGCCACCGCTTTCGGTCGCCGCGATCCATTCCGAGACCCAGGTGGAGATGACGTCGACGCGGGTGAGGACGTTCGGGCGCTTGGTGCTGCAGAAGGCGCCGCCGGTGCTGATCACGCCGAGCTCGACCGGGGTGCCGTCGGCACGCAGGCCGATCGCCGGGCCGCCGCTGTCGCCGAAGCAGCCGCCGCTCTTCCTGGCGCTGTCGAGCGTGCACATCTGCAGCGCCGGCGAGTAGTTCGGCCGGTCGACCCGGGTCTTCTGCTTGCAGCTCAAGGGGGTCTGGACGACCATCGAGGTCGCCCGCAGGCTTTCGGGGGCGTTCTTGGCGTTGGCACCGGTCACGCCCCAGCCCGCCAACTGCACCGGGGCGCCGCCTTCGTAGAGCGCCGCGTCGGCGGCTCCCGCCATCGCGATCGGGGGCGCGGCGGTGGGGCGGTCGAGGATGAGGATGCCGGCGTCGCCGTGGAGCCCGCCGGGGTCGAAGCCTGGGAAGACATGCGTTTCGCGGATCCGGAAGACGTTCTCGCGCAGCGCTTTCGAGGGGGTGGTGGTGCCGGTGGCGAGCGCGTAGGCCTTGGCCGGGGTGAGCCCGCCGCGCTCGAGGTCCTCGATGCAGTGGGCGGCGGTGAGGACCACCCGTGGCGCGACCACGGTGCCGGTGCATGAGAAGCCGGTTTTGCCTTCGCGCGCTTCGATGAAGCTGAGCGCGGGGAATTCCTCGACGGTCGCTCCGTGCCCGTTGACGATCGAGGCGTGGGCGGTCGGTTCGGCCGCCGCAGCGGTGGCGGGAAGCAGCAGCGCCAGGGCGACGATTGCCGGGGTGAGGAACTTCACCCTTCCAGCCTATTGATTAGACAGCTTCGAAGACGGTGGCGAGGCCCTGGCCGACGCCGACGCAGAGGGTGGCGACGCCGTATCTGCCGCCCCGGCGGCGCAGCTCGCGGACGAGGGTGCCGGCGAGGCGGGCGCCGGAGCAGCCGAGCGGGTGGCCGAGGGCGATCGCGCCACCGTTGACATTAAGGCGCTCCTCCTCGATTCCCAGCTCGCGGGCGCTGGCCAGGACCTGGGAGGCGAAGGCCTCGTTCAGCTCGACGAGGTCGATCTGGTCGATCGTGAGGCCCGCGTTCCGAAGGGCGTTGGGGACTGCTTTGACCGGGCCGATGCCCATGTAGGCGGGGTCGACGCCGGCGACCCCCGTGGCTACGACGCGGGCCAGCGGCTCGGCGCCGAGCTCTTCGGCGCCCTTCTCCGAGGTGACGAGGAGGCAGGCGGCGCCGTCGTTGAGGGTGGAGGCGTTGCCGGCGGTGACGGTCCCGCCCTCGCGGAAGACCGGTCGCAGCCCCGCCAGTTTCTCGATGGAGGCGTCGGGACGCGGTCCCTCGTCGGCCTCGACCAGCACCGTCTCGCGGCCTTGCCGCGCCTCGATCGGGACGATCTCCTCGGCGAACTTGCCAGCCTCGGTCGCGGCGACGGCGCGCTCGTGGCTGCGCAGGGCGAAGGCGTCCTGATCCTCGCGACTGATCTCGAAGCGTTCGGCGACGTTCTCGCCGGTCTCGCCCATCGCTTCGGTCGAGACGCCGAGCTCGTCCATCCGCGGGTTGATCATTCGCCAGCCGAGGGTCGTGTCGTGCATCGTCTGCGGACCGCGGGGGAGGCCGCGCTCGGGCTTCTCGACGACCCAGGGGGCCCGGCTCATCGACTCGACCCCGCCGGCGAGGTAGAAGTCGCCCTCGCCGACCTTGATCGCGCGGGCAGTGTTGTTCAACGCCTCGAGGCCGGAGGCGCAGAGGCGGTTGACCGTCGCCCCGGGGACGCTCTGCGGCAGGCCCGCCAGCAGCGCCGCCATCCGGGCGACGTCGCGGTTGTCCTCGCCGGACTGGTTGGCGGCGCCGAAATAGACATCAACGACCTTGTCGGGATCGACCCCGCTGCGCTCGACCACGGCGGCGATCACGTGCGCGGCCATGTCATCGGGGCGGACCCCGGAGAGGGCGCCGCGGTAGGCGCCCATCGGCGTCCGCGCGGTCTCGACTATGTAGGCGTCGGGCATCGGTGCGAACCGTATCCTTCTCGTGTGCTCTTCATTCTGGGGACCTTGGCAATAGTCGCCTTCATGATCGGCGTGCTGCTGATCGTCGGGCACTACTACCCCGGCAGCTCGGCGAGCCTCGTCGACTGGGTCCCGACCCGCTCGCCCGAGGTCGAGGCGCAGAACGAGATCGACGACGTGCGGCAGATGATGGAGGCGCAGAACGAGATGCGACGCCGCCGCGGCGCTCCCGAGATGACCGAAGAGGAACTGCACCGGAGCGTCGCCGAGGACGAGCAGATGCGGTTGCGCGGCCGCGGCCCCTTCGAGGCTGGTTAGGTGTTGGGACGCTTGTGGCGCGGGCGCTGATCGTCGGCTGCGGTTGCCGCGGCCGCGAGCTGGGTGGACGGTTGCTGGTGGACGGCTGGGCGGTGCGGGGGACCAGCCGCCGCGAGGAGGGGCTGGCGGCGATCGAGGCGGCGGGGATCGAGCCGGCGCTCGCCGACCCCGACCGGCCAGGAACGATCCTCGAGCTGGTGAATGACGTCGCCGTGCTGGTCCTCCTGCTCGGCAACGCGAACGGCAGCGAGGAGGAGCTGGCGGCGATCCACGGGCCGCGGCTCGAGCGGTTGCTGGAACACCTGGTCGAAACGCCGGTGCGCGGCGTCCTCTACGAGGGGACCGAGGCGGGCGCCGAGGTGGTTGAAGCCGCCAGCCGCACCTGGAGAATTCCGGCCGCGATCGCGCCAAATCCCTCGCAGACCCCACACACGGGGGACATAGACGGACTCGCGGGGGAAGTGAAGGCGCTGCTGGCGGCCCGGTGAAAGCAAAGAGCTAAACTCCGATAAGAATTTAGGTAATTAGAAGAAGACGCGAGAGGAGCTCTTCCCGATGGCACTGCAGCTTGGTGACGTAGCACCGGATTTCGAGGCCGACACCACCCAAGGCCGGATCAAGTTCCACGACTGGATCGACGGCTCGTGGGCCGTGTTGTTCTCCCACCCGAAGGACTTCACCCCGGTCTGCACGACCGAGCTCGGCTACATGGCGCGGATCGAGCCCGAGTTCGAGAAACGCGGCGTCAAGATCGCCGGTCTCTCGATCGACCCCCTCGACAAACACGAGGAGTGGGCGAACGACATCGAGGAGACGCAGGGCGCGCGGGTCGAGTACCCGATCATCAGCGACTCCGACTTCGCGATCGCCAAGGCCTACGGGATGCTGGCGGCCGACGTTTCCGGCGACCCCGGCGACCGCACTCCGGCCGACAACCAAACCGTCCGCAACGTCTTCGTCATCGGCCCCGACAAGAAGATCAAACTCATCCTCGTCTACCCGATGACCACCGGGCGCAACTTCGACGAGGTGCTGCGGGTGATCGACTCGCTGCAGCTGACCGAAAACCACAAAGTCGCGACCCCGGCCCAGTGGCAGCAGGGCGACGACGTGATCATCTCCGGTTCGGTCAAAGAGGACGAGGCGAAAGAGCTCTGGCCGGAGGGCTGGGAGTCGCCGAAGCCATACATCCGCATCGTCCCGCAGCCGAGCAAGAACTAGCTAGAGGCGCTCCAGGAAGTCCGCCAGGATCCGCGCGGTCGCTCCCCATATGAGATGCCCCTCGACCTCGTAGGTCGGGGTGTGGATGGGGACGCCGCGGCGGACCAGGCGGCGCATCTCGTAGCCCTCGCGCAGTAGCTCCAGCGAGAAGGTGAGGACGGTCTCCACCTCGGTCGGGTTCGGCTGCAGCGACAGCTCCCGCGGGTGGGGGATGCGGCCGACGAAGGGGTGGACGACGTAGTTGGTGACGAAGGTCTGGGTCGGCGGCAGCGCTTCCCCGATCTCCACCCGCGCCGGGTCGAGGCCGATCTCCTCCTCGGCCTCGCGCAGCGCCGTCGCTTGCAGGTCGGCGTCGGCCTCGTCGCGGCGGCCCCCGGGAAAGGAGATCTCGCCGGCGTGGCGGCGCAGGTCGGCGCGGCGCTCGGTGAAGACGAGGCCTGGCTCCTCGGGCCATCCGTAGAGCGGCAGGAGGACCGCCGCCTCTACCGAGCGGCCGATCAAATGATGACCTGGACGGTGCCGCCGTCCACCGACCAGGCGGCGCCGGCGACGTAGGAGGCGCGCTCGCTGCAGAGGAAGACGATCGTCGCGGCGATCTCCTCGGGCTGGGCGAGGCGGCCGATCGGCCGCTTGGAGCCGGCTTCGGCCAGGGCCTCCTCGCGGCCGGCGGCGCCGGTCATCTCGACCGACTGGTCGAGCAGGCCGCCCGGCTCCATCCACATCTCGGCTTCGACCGGGCCGGGGGCGATGGCGTTGACGAGCACGCCGGTCTTCGCGTAGCGGTCGGCGAAGAGTCGCGAGAGCGAGAGCTCGGCGGCCTTGGCAACCGAGTACTCGGCCATCGCCGCGGAGGGGCGCTTGCCGGCGGTCGAGCAGACGTTGACCACCCGGCCCCAGCCGCGCTCGGCCATCGGCGGGATCGTCGCCCGCATCGCCCGCAGCGGCGCCATCACGTTCAGCTCGTACTGGGCGCGCCAGTCCTCGTCGGGAACGTCGTCGAGGTCGCGCCAGGCGGCCGCGCCGGCGTTGTTGACGAGCACGTCGAGGCCGCCGAAGCGCTCCGTCGCTGCGGCCAGCATCCGCTCGCCGGCGTCCTCGTCGGTGACGTCGAGGGAGAGGTAGGCCGCCGCGCCGCCGGCCGCCTCGGCCGCGCGCACCGCCTCCTCGGTCACAGCCGCTAGCCGCTCCTCGCCGCGGGCGACCAGCACCACGTTCGCGCCCTCGGCGCAGAGCTGCAGCGCGGTCGCCTTGCCGATCCCGGCGCTGGCTCCGGTGACGACGCAGGCGCGTCCCGCCAGCCCGAGGTCCATCAGGCCTCCAGCCGCTCGACGACGGCGACGTTCGCCTCGCCGGCCAGGACCTTGTGGACGGGGCACTTGGTCGCGATTACCAGCAGGCGGCGGCGCTGCTCATCGTCGAGCTCGGCCGGCAGCTTCAACCCGACCTCGAAGCGGGTCGGGACCGGCCCCTCGTAGCCGACGTCGACGTCGACCTCGAGCGCGCCGAGGTCCCAGCCCTTGCGGTCGGCGTACATCTCGATCGTGATCGCGGTGCAGCCGGCGAGGGCGGCGCCGAGCAGCTCGGTGGGGCGGGGGCCGGTGTCGGTGCCGCCGCGGTCGAGCGGCTCGTCGACCCGCAGGTCGTGCCTGCCGTCGAGCTCGACGTCGTGCGCGAAGCCCTCGGTCCGCCGGGCGACGATCCGCACGCTCAGCCCTTGCCGCGGCCCTCGAACAGGGCGGGGTCGTCGACGTCGGCGAAGCGGGCCATCGCGTAGATCGCGTCCGAGGCGCGGTTGACGAAGTGGATCACCGTCTCGCGCTCGATCTCACCGGCTTCCTTCAGTTCGGAGATGCGGCGCTCGGCCCGGCGGATGACGGTGCGCGCCACGTCGAGCTGGGCGGAGAGCTGGTTGCCGCCGGGGATGACGAACTTCGGCGGCAGCTCGACCCGGGCCATGTAGCGGTCGATCAGCCCCTCCAGCCCGGCGACCATCGCCTCGGTGGTGCGGCTGACGCCGTCTTCGAGCCGCCCGGCTGCCTCCGGTGCGGTCGCCAGCTCGGCGCCGGCGACGAAGACGTCGTCCTGCATGCGGAGGATGTCGGCGGCGAGCTCGGCCTGCTCGGGCCCGCAGAGGGAGCGGGCGACGCCGAGCTGCGAGCAGGCCTCGTCCAGGGTCCCGTAGGCGTCGGTGCGGCCGTGGTGCTTGGGGATGCGGCCGCCGTACCAGAGGGAGGTGGTCCCGTCGTCGCCCTTCTTGGTGTAGATCTTGACCACGGTCAGTTAGCCACCTGGCGCACCGGGTTGAAGGCGAAGCCGGTCATCACCTTGGGGAAGAAGAAGGTCGACTTGGGCGGCATCACCGCGTCGGTGTTGCAGATCGCCTTCACCTGCTCGACCGGGACGCCGCGCTGGATGAAGGCGACGTCGTAATCGCCCTCGTCGACCATCGCCAGGGCGGCATCGACGCTCTTCGCGTATTCGAGCCCGTCGCGCTCGTCGATGTCGTGGTCGCTCATCCCGGCCAGGCCCTTGAGCACGAGGGTCTCGAGAATCGCCGAGTCGAGGCGGCGGTAGGCCTCCGGCATGCCCTCGAGCCGCCGGTCGACCTCACCGAGGTCTTTCAGGCGGAGGCGGAAGGCTTTCTTGTGGAAGCAGTCGTAGAGGCCGAAGACGCCGACCCCCTCCTCGCCGGCGGGATCGATCTGCTCGCGGGAGACCTCTTCGACCTCGAACAGCTCGCGCAGGCCGTTGCCGAGCCGCTGCTGCTTCTCCGGGTCGTCGGCGAAGCCGGAGAGGAGGCGGTGGGTGGGGAAGACGAGGAGGCCGGGGTCGTCGAGCCCGGTCAGCGACATCAGCGTGTAGTTGTGCGGCCCCTCGCCGCCGACCTCGTCGCGGAAGGCGCGGGCGGTCTCGTAGCGGTGGTGGCCGTCGGCGATCAGCAGCTGGGCGCTCGCCAGGCATTCGGTGACGGCAGCGTGGACGGCTGGATCGTCGACCTTCCAGAGCCGGTTGACGGTGCCGTCTTCGTCGCGCGCCTCGCCCCAGGGCTCGTCGGAGAGCGCCGGCTCGACCAGCGGCCAGGCGTCCGCGGTCGAGAGCGAGAAGATCGGCGAGAGGTTGTAGCCGCTGGCGCGGGTCAGCTCGAGGCGGTCGAGCAGCGGCCCCGGGTGGGTGCGCTCGTGCGGGCGGACGGTGCCGCTCTCGTAGTCCTCGACGCGGACCCGGCAGAGGATCCCGTGGCGGCTGTAGCTGTTGCCGTCGGGGGCGACGTAGTCCTGGCTTAGCGCCCAGAGCGACGGCGCCTCGTCCTGCACCAGCGCCCCCTCGGCCTTCCAGCTCTCGATCCGCGCCGCCGCCTCGGCGTAGGGGTCACCGCTGGGATCGCTGTCCGGGTCGGCCGGGTCGAACGGTTTCGGCAGGTCGATCGCGACCGCGTTGTAGGGGGAGCGCTCCAGCAGCGCCTTCCGCTGGGCTGCGTCGATGACGTCATAGGGAGGCGCCGCGACGGCATCCAGCGAGCCGACCTGCCCGAGGTCGTAGTGCAACGCCTGGAACGGGAGCACCTCCGCCATCGCCTCAGAACCTACACTTGCCCCAGTCGGGGCGTGGCGCAGCCTGGTAGCGCGCCGCCTTTGGGTGGCGGAGGTCCCCGGTTCGAATCCGGGCGCCCCGATTGAAATCGCGTCTACCTGGGAGGACCTCGATGCCGGACACCACCTGCCACATGTCGATCTCGCTCGACGGCTTCGTCGCCGGGCCGGACCAGAGCCAGGACGATCCGCTCGGCAAGCGGGGCATGGAGGTCCATCGCTGGCACCTCGGCGACGAGCGCGCCAACGAGGCCGATGCGACGGCGGAGGGCTGGCTGATGCGGCCGCGCGGGGCCTATGTGATGGGTCGCAACATGTTCGGGCCGATCCGCGGCGAATGGGACGGGGAATGGGACGGCTGGTGGGGCCCCGAGCCGCCCTACCACGCGCCGGTCTTCGTGCTTACCCACCACGACCGCGACCCGGTCAAGATGGAAGGCGGCACCAGCTTCTACTTCGTCACCGACGGCTTCGAGTCCGCCTACGCGCAGGCGCTCGAGGCGGCCGGCGAGGAGGGAGTCGACATCGCCGGCGGCGCCTCGACCGTCCGCCAAGCGCTCGCCGCCGGGGTGATCGACGAGCTGACGCTCGACGTCGTCCCGGTCCTGCTCGGGTCCGGCGAGCGGCTGTTCGAGGGCGGCGAGTCCTTCGAATTCGAGCCGGTCGAGACGCTCCACTCTCCGCTTGCCACGCACATACGCTACCGGCGGGCGGGGTGATCGTCACACTCCAGGCGGGTAGGGGAAGCCGCAGAAGTCCACGGGAAGGAGCTTTAGATGGAGAGTTGGGACCTGAAGACGGTCGAGGTTGAGGCGCACCAGCCGCGGATCCTCGCCTCGGGGGACGATGCGCGGTCGATCCTGCTGTTGTTGCCGGCGGGGGAGGAGCTGCAGGAGCACGAGGTGCACGAGCGGGCGCGGGTGTTCGTGGTCGATGGCGAGATCGACCTCAGCACCGAGAACGGCGGCGCCTCGGTCAGCGCGAGTGCCGGGCACCTGTTTGAGTTCGAGCCGGGGGAGAGGCGGACGATCCTCGCCCGCTCCGACGCCCGGCTGCTGATGGTCCTCTCACCGTGGCCCGGCGACGGCCACCCCGGCGCGATGACGCTGGAGGAGAAGGCGGAAGCGCGCGAGAAGGCTGCGCAGCACACGTCATAGACGGCTACCAGACGACGAGTGAGCGGGGCGCGTCGTAGGCGGCAATTGCCCGGCCCCGCGTCACCAGCTTTACGCCGTACTCGATCGCGGCGGCGTAGATCATCCTGTCCGTCGGATCACGGGGGAAGGAGCTGGGCAAGCCGACTGCGGTGTCCGCGATCGCAGGGGTGATCCCGATGGTTCGCAACTGGGCACCGAGTTGCTCCAGCCAGGATCGGATCGGGATGTCGACGACGATGCGCTCGCGCTCCGCCAGCCAAGCCAGCTCGTACCAGGAGACGGCGGCGATAAGCATCTCGTCCGCTGCCTCCAGCACCCGCTGCGCCGGGCGGCTGATTCGCTCTGGCTCTGATGACCACCAATGAACAACGTGGGTATCCAGCAAGACGGAGCTCACCTAAGAGATCTCCCACATCTCTTCGGTGTTAAGCAAGGTCTCCTCATCGACTGCGGTTCTCGCGTGGCCCTGGAACATGCCTTTGAGAATGCGCGACCCGGTGGGAGGGACGAGCCGGGCGACCGGGCGCCCATGTCGGGTGATTTCGATCTCTTCGCCGGCGGCGGCCTCATCGAGGAGGCGGAGAAAGTTGGTCTTGGCGGCGGTTGCAGTCATAGTTCTAGCCATATGGTCATTTTAGCGTCCATTCGGTCGGAAGGAGAAGAAGCTGTTGCACGCACCCCCTCCTAAGGCTCGGCAGCGTCAAGTTCTCCCCCCTTTGCGCCGACAAGAAAAGAGAACCTGATGGAGCAGCTATTCGGAAGCCAAGTCGAGGATCCGGCGAACGCGCGTGAGCGGCGCCGGGTCGAGCGCGCTGTGTTTGAAACGGACCGGCAGCTGATCGAGGGCGACCTGACCCTGCCCCCGGCCGGCTACCAGAGCCGCTTCTCGGATTCGCTCAACCGCGGCGAGTTCGAATTCGTGCCGCTGACCAACGCCAAGGTGACTTCGCTGAAAGACGACTCGGTCACCGAGGTCCCGTTCCTCGTCCTCTCCAAGCGCCAGATCCGGGTCGCCTACCCGGTCCTCGAGCAGTAGCCGTCAGTCGCGCCGCATCCGGCCGCGGTTCGCGTAGGAGCCGAGGTCGATGAGGAAGGCGAGGATGACGATGAACCACTCGAAGCCGCTGACCCGGTTGCTGCTCGCCGACCACATGACGGCGTAGGCGAGGGTCGTCCAGGGAAGCAGGAAGAACCCGAGCAGGGGGACGAACCAGCTGTCGAAGGCTCGGCTCAGCAGGTCCGAGAAGAGGAAGATCCCGAACAGCGCCAACCGCGGCGAGATGAAGGCGAGCAGAACGACCAAGCAGGCCATGCGCGCACGCTACCTTCTCCTTAGGAAGCCAAACGCGAGGAGCGGCTCAAATGAACCGACTTGGAAAGCTGATGACGATCATGAACCCGGGCAAGACCGAGATGGTGGCGCCCGAGGAGGCGCTGCCGGGGCGCAGCGAGCGTCCATATGACGTGCCGAAGACTCACGCCGTCCTCGGCACGCCGCTGGAGCCGCCGTTTCCGGAGGGGATCGAGGTCGCCTACTTCGCCCTCGGCTGCTTCTGGGGCGCGGAGCGGCTGTTCTGGGAGCTCGACGGCGTTTACACGACGGCGGTCGGCTACCAGAACGGGACCACCCCGAACCCCACCTACGAGGACGTCTGCACGGCGAAGACTGGGCACGCCGAGGCGGTGCTGGTCGCTTTTGACCCGAAGCTCGTCTCCTACGCGGATCTGCTGAAAGTGTTCTTCGAGGAGCACGACCCGACCCAGGGCATGCGCCAGGGCAACGACGTCGGCACCCAGTACCGGTCGGGCATCTACACGACCAGTGACGCCCAGGTGGCGACGGCGGAGATGGCGCGGGACGCCTACGACAAGGCGCTGCGGGCGGCCGGCAAGGAGCCGGTGACGACCGAGGTCGAGCCCGCCGGGCCGTTCTACTACGCCGAGGACTACCACCAGCAGTACCTGCACAAGGTGCCGAACGGGTACTGCGGCCTCAAAGGGACCGGGGTCGCCTGCGCCATTCCCACCGCGGCGGCGTAGCCGCGTTTTTTTCGGCGATCTTCACCGCGGCGGTGCCCAGGGGGCGCGGCGAATAGCATCTCCGCCTTCGTGGCACCCTCCTTCGGCTCCTACATCGCCGGCTGCCTGGCCCTGATCGGGATCGTCGCCGCCCTCGCCCTCGGCGCCTACTGGCTGCGGCGCTGGATCGTGCCGGAATTCACCGGCGCCTTGGCGCGGCTCGCCGACGCGACCCTAGCGGTGGCGATGCTGGTCGTCTGCCTCGAGATCCTCGGCTCGCTTAGCCTCCTCTACTTCGGCTGGATCGTCGTCCTCTGCATCGGCGTCGGCCTCGGCGCCGCCTGGCTCGGGCGCTCGCAGGCGGGCGGGCACGGCCGCGAGGTGGCGGCGCCGCGCGTCCAGGACATCGCCCTGCTGATCGCCCTCGGGGTCGCCTCCTGGACCGTCGCCGAGTGGACTTTCCCGGCCCAGTCGAGCCTCGACTTCGGGATGTTCGGCGGCGACACCACCTGGTACCACATGCCGTTCTCGGCCTTCATCGCCCAGGAACACTCGACGGTCCACCTCCACTACACGGACCCGCTGCGCCTGGCCGCCTGGTTCTACCCGGCTTCGACCGAGCTCGTCAACGCGTCGACGATCGTCCTCTTCAAGAGCGACTGGCTGGCGCCGCTGCAGAACCTGATCTGGCTGCCGATCGGGCTGCTCGCCGCCTGGTGCATGGGCCGCCCCTACAAAGTCGGTCCGGCGACGCTGGTTGCCGCCGCGATCGTCCTCGACTCGGGGGTGATGATCGAAACGCAGCCTGGCGAGGCGCGCAACGACATCATGGGTCTCGCCTTCCTGCTCGCCTTCGCCGCCTTCCTGATCAACGGGCACCAGCGAAGAGCGCCGAGCACGGGCGCGGTCCAAGACGCGCCCGAGCGCGACGCGCCGCTGCTCGATAAGGGGCCGCTGATCATGGCCGGGATCGCCGCCGGGCTCGCCGCCTCGGTGAAGACGACGTTCCTGGTCCCGGTGGTGGCGATCACGCTCGGGGTGATCATCTTCAGCGGCCGCGGCCGGCGCTGGACGACCGCCTGGGTGATGGGCCTGCCGATGCTCGTCGTCGGCGGCTACTGGTACCTGCGGGCGGCGGTGAAGACCGGTGGCAATCCGATCCCGATCACCAAATTCGGGCCGCTCAACCTGCCGAAGCCCGACCAGATGCCGCTCGACCCGCGGCCGCGCTTCGCCGTCATCGACTACATCACCAACGCGACGATCTACCGGCGCTGGTTCTTCCCCGAGCTCGACAACGCCCTCGGACCGCTCTGGCCTCTGATCCTGATCATGGCCGTCAGCGCCGCCGTCTACATCGCCTGGAAATCGCGCAACAAGGTCCTGCGGGTGATCGCCGTCGCCTCGCTGCTGACCGCGGTCGTCTACGTCTTCACGCCGCTGACCGCGGCCGGGCAGGAGGGCTCGCCGACGGGGTTCTTCACCAACACCCGCTACCTGATCCCGGGCCTCGTCCTGGCGATGGCGATGCTGCCGCTGGCGCGACCGATCCGGGCGCCAGACCGGCGCGCCTGGCAGACGCTGCTCTTCCTCACTGCGGTCTTCGCGATCACGGTGCTGACGACGCCGCGCTGGTTCACCTCCTACATCGTCGGCACGATCTTCCTCACCCTCTGCCTGGTCTGGGCGCCGGCGGCGCTCTCGCTGGCGCGGACGCGCTGGAGCGTCAGCCGCGCCGCCGTCGCGGGCGGGGCGGTGGCGCTGCTGCTTCTGGCGGTCGTGCTCGGGCGCGCGCAGCAGGTCCAGTACGCAGACCAGCACTACGTCAACCCGGATCCGTTCCTCGGCGAAGGCGGGCCCAAGGACGCTTACGTCTACACGCAGAAACTGAAGGACAAGAAGATCGGGATCATCGGCTCGAGCCAGATCATCTTCGGCCAGTATGGCTTCTACGGCAACGACGCCTCCAACCACGTCGAGTACATCGGTGTCCACGGGCCGCACGGCGCCAACCGGCTGCCGACGACGTGCAGGCGCCTGCGCGGCCTGATCAACGAAGGCGGCTACGAATACCTGGTGATGAGCCAGTACACGCAGGACACCGGCCCGTACAACTCCGGCGTCCCGAACCCGTACCAGTTCCCCGTCTTCGCCTGGGTCAAGAACGACCCGGCGGTGAAGCTGGTCGTCAAGGACTTCAAAGCCTCACCGCAGCCCGACTACGTCTTCAAGGTCGAGGGCAAGCTCGACCCGAGTGCCTGCAAGCCGGAAAAACGCCCCGAAGTCGTGGGCGAAGAAGCGATCGAATAATCCAGACGGCAATTTGAGCACCTATACGGTGCTCAATTGACGCCTCGATTCAGGCCCGGCCGGCAGCGAGCGCGTGCTCGCGGATCAGCTCGGCCGAGCGCTGCGGCTGCTCCCACCAGAACATGTGGCCGACGTCCTCGAGGACCTCGAAGCGGGCGGCGGGCATCAGCGAGGCGATCAGCTCCCCGTTGGGGAAGGGAAGGACGCCGTCCTCGGTGCCGTGGATTATCAGCGTCGGCACCGAGATCTCGCCGAGCCGGCCGCTGGTGTCGTGGCCGAAGATCGCCTGCGCCTGCAATTCGATCGTCGCTTTCGCGGCGGGCACCGAAGTCGCCATCTCGTGGAAGGGCGGCCAAGTCGACTCGTCGGTGCGGAAGGCGGGGGAAAGGTTGACTTCGTAACCGGCCCGGATCGCCTTGTCCCGATCGCCGGAGCTCATGCCGGCGACCAGCTTCTGCAGGTTCTCCTCCGGCATCAACATCGAGCCGGGGCCGCCGCAGTAGGTGCAGCCGAGGGTCAGCGAGCGCAGCAGCTGCGGCCCGGCGAGCGCCAGCTCCTGGGCGATCATCCCGCCCATCGAGATGCCGACCACGTGCGCGCTCTCCAGCCCTAGAACCCCGAGCAGCGCCGCGGTGTCCTCGGCCATCTCGGCGATCGTGAACGGCCCGTCGACAGGACCCGACAACCCGATCCCCCGGTTGTCGAAGGCAATGACATCGAAGCTCTCCTCCAGAGCCCCCTTGAACTGCTCCCCCCAGGAGACATGGGTCCCGCTCATCCCCTGGATCAGCAGCAGCGGCTCGCCAGAGCCCCCACGCTCGTAATGAAACTCCCGCCCCGCAACATCGACTTTCGGCATCGCCGGATCCTAAGCGAGCCGCCCATCCACCGCCTAACCTTGACCCTCTGCCCCCGTAGCTCAGCCCGGATAGAGCATCGGACTTCTAATCCGACGGTCGCTGGTTCGAATCCAGCCGGGGGCGTTCAGCGATCTCGGGGCCTACCGATCGGGCCGTGTACCGCTCGCGCGATGCAAGGCCTCTTGGCCCCATGGCCTAAGACGGTTCAACTCTTCTTCTTCCTTGCATTCGATCACTCCGTCGAAGAGGTACTCCCAAACGGGATCGCCGGTTCGGGGCTCTCCTTTGAATCAGAGGAGGGAGTTGGCTCGTCTCCTCGGCGATTCGTTTTGCCGCGAATGACATCGCTAACGCGGGTTGGTGGGTGCGGGAACACCGAGTTGCCTGCAGATGGTCCGAACCAAGCCAGGGCCGATCTCTTTGTGCCGGGGCATTGCCGACACCTGATCTTGAGGACCGCGCCACTTCGCGTGCTTCGTGCCGCCGATCTCTCGGCAGCCCTTGGATAGGAGATGGCGTTCGAAGTCGCGGCGTTTCACGCCGCGGCAGTAAACCGCAGGTGCTCCCGGTTTGCCTCGGCGGTTTCGCCGGCGAGCTCTTCGTCGGGAGTTAAGACGGTTTGCAACGCGTCGAGCACGTTCTCTCGGGCCTCCTCGCGACTTCGGCCTTGGCTGACCGCGCCAGGGACCTCAAGGACGCGCGCGACGATCCAGCCCGCCTCGTCCGGGTTGTCGAAGGCAATCGTGAAGTCGACGGATGCAGCCATCGTCTCTAGAACGGTAGCGCGCCGCCAGGGCGCTGGTCTCCGAGCCGGAAAACTTGGTCCCGAAATCGGTCCCCAACTCCAGCTAACTCAGCCGAACTCCCTGGACAGGATCGGGCTCCCTGGAGCGGATTCGCCCTGCTGGACGCTTCCCGGCTGAACTTCTAATCCGACGGTCGCTGGTTCGAATCCAGCCGGGGGCGTTGGTGGCAGCGGGAGACCTGCGCTTCTGCTTAACAACGGAGGGGCTCGGACGAGTCTTGTATCTGTCGGCAATGCGAAACTTAATGGGTTCCGAAGCATCAACAGAAGGATTTTCCGATGCAGAGACGCGAAATAACGTTCGTTTGCCCTCGTGGCCGAACCAACAGAAGGACCCTTACCGGACGTGGCAGGGTCCAAATTCGGTGCAGTTGCGGGTGTGGCTACGTTTACACGGTGCAGGTCCGCTAGGACCTGCACCGTTTCTCACAGGGTGGAGGGAGTACTAGCCAGACAGGAAAGCCTCTCCCGGGAGGCAGCCGTTGGGTCTGCCATGATTTCTGGCGATGGAGCAGCCCGCCCACATCAAGGTCAGCGGCGCTCTCGAGGGTGAGTTCATCATCACCGAGGAGCGCAATGCCAACGAGTTCGTGATCAGGCGCGACACTTCCTGGCAGGCAATGCTTGGCAAGAACGAGCGCGATGCCACCGAGGAGGAGATCGCGGCCCTAGAGGCAGAGCACGGGCCATTCCAGCCCGCCGACGGCGAGGGGTAGTTCTTGGCCATCCGGCGGGGTCATGCCCGCGTCCTTTTCAATGAGGGCGCCTTCGCCGAGGACACGATGCGAAGCGGTCGCGCCGGAGCAGAGACGCTGCGGGAGGCGCGCGGTCACTTCGAGCGAGAGGGCGTTGAGGTCAAGGCTCTGCGCCGCTGCGATGCCGAAGGACGGGACGGCACGAGGCTTCCGGCCTGTTTCAAGGTTTACCTGCCCGCGCCCGACGGCAAGTTCGGGACGGTCTTCCGATTCATTCGTCATAGCGAGGGTGTTGCGCTTCGCTATCTCGCTTTCGGCGTCCGGCATCACCCTCGCGACTCCCATGCGCAAACCGTCTACGAGATCGCCCACCGGCGTCTCCACGGCGAGCTGCCGTAGGAGTGGTTTCGGGTCTGGATCGTCGCCGGAAAACTTGGTCCCGAAATCGGTCCCCAACTCCAGCGAACTCAGCCGAATTCCCTGGACAGGATCGGGCTCCCTGGAGCGGATTCGCCCTGCTGGACGCTTCCCGGCTGAACTTCTAATCCGACGGTCGCCGGTTCGAATCCAGCCGGGGGCGTGGGTACCGCGATCAGGCCTGGCTTGCCCGGCGACAATTGAGCAACTGTCCGTGTGTCAAAAACTCAACTGTCTCCGTTCGGGTTAGTGGGTGACATATGATCAGCGTCCAAAGAGTGCTCGAATCCGCTTTTATGACGGGTTTAGAGCCATTGATGAGACGGGGGTTACATGAAGGTAATGGTCGTTGACGAGGTCCCCACCCAGGGGAAGATTGTTATGGAGACGTGTGGCTGCGAGCAATGCGGTGGCGGGGTACCCCGTCCTCCGGATACCTGCTGCGAGTCGATTACGCCGGGCATGCCGACCGGTTCCGGGCGCCCTGTGGACCGCTCGGCATTGGAGCGATCCGCGGTTTAGCGCTCTGCGTAGTCCAAATGCCTCGTTTGCGGTTTTCTCGCCGTAATTAGCGTCGTGCGGGAGTCGCAGCGAAACGTGCCTGAATTCCCATCGCTGGTCGGACCCTGGCGCCCGACCAGCGATGGGGTCGTGCTGGATGATCTACTGCGAGGCCGCTCCGCAGTCATCAGCCACGACAACGCTTGGTCTGCCGGCTCGGCCATTGTGGCCCTCTGTCGATGTGACGGTTATCTACATGTCGATGAGATTGTTGCCGCGCTGTCGGCGGGGGAGCGAGACCAGTTGCTCGACACGCTCACGAAGCTCGCCGAGGCCGGTTTCGTTGTCGATGCTCGGCGCCGGCCAGGCTGTCTTCTCGCCGAGCTCCAGAGATTCGCGCCCGGGCTTGATGACGAACTGGTGGCTATCCACGCGCGTCCTCTGTGGAGGGACACACGGGTCGAGCCCTCTTCAATGCGGGTGGCGCTGCCTCTCGAGCCTCCGTCCGTCGGAGAGCGTCTCCCTTCGCTAGCCCTGGCGACAGAGGGGGCGGATCGACCCGCACCCCTCATGCCGGAGCAGGTGTTGGCCATTCTCGCCCTCTCCTACCGAACGGTGGGGACCTGGAAGCCGGTGGGATCCGCGGGAAAACTGTGGCCACTCGTCATCCACGTGCTGATCCCACGGATCGACAACTTCTCCTTGCACTGGTTCGACCCAAATGGCCCGTCACTGCAAATGGTGGCTGGCGTAGTGCCGACGGCTCCGCTGGCAGCGCTGTTCCTTCAGAGCGAGCTGGGCAGCGAAAGCGTCGCACGCAAGCGGCCGATCATCGTTGTTTCGGTGGATCTCTCCCGGATCGGTCCGAAGTACGGGAACCGCGGCGCGCTCTATGCCCTCCTCGAGGCAGGCGCGCTTGGGCACCAGATAGCGCTGAGCGCCGGCAGCAGAGGGGTGGTGGTGCGCACGGTCTGCGGTTTCGAGACCGAGGACGCTAGGGAGCTGTTGGCCATTGATGTAGACCCGCTGATGCTGGTGCTTCTCGAAAGGGAGGGGGATCGGTGACCGGCCGGGAGCTGGAAGATGCTCTCGTGGGGAAAGGAATTGTCGCCGCCCCCGGGACGCTGTTAGCCGCCGACCACGAGGATCGAGCGATTCTCTTCATCGACGACGAGCATCGGGGGGTGGGCCGCCTGAGCGAGGCGGACACCATCGACGATCTGTTGCAGCTCGGCGCGCTGGTCGAAGACCCGGGAGCTGAAAACGGCGAGTCTTTTCAGCTTGCCGTTCACGATTGGAACCTGGGCTGGCCACCAAATTCGACCGAGTCGATGATGCTGCTCAGTCTCGGGCACGCGTTGGTCCTGCCGCCCGATCTCGCCAGGACCGACCGGCGGCACGCGGCCTTCAGATTTCTCGCCGTAAACCCACCTCTGCTCGGCAGCGCACTATTAGACGCTGCCTCAGGCTCGGGCCGGATCCTCGCTTTGGCGCCCAGTATTGGGCTTGTCGAAAAGATCGGTGAAATTTCATCGGATCCTGCCCACGGCGAGCCCTGGTTGCTTCGTACCGGCCAGGATGGAGAGTCCTGTCCCCTTGACGCTATGGTCGGACCGCTGGCACCGGCGACCTCTCTGTATGTCTACGGCGCGGGAGTTCAGCATGTGGCGATCTCTTCAGTTCTCCCGCCGCCGAGCGGAATTGGGCTGCCCAGTGGCTCGGCTGCCGGCATACGTGAGGACCGCGGGGAAGCGGAGCTGACCGCAACCGCCGAGGCCCACGAGAGGCATGCCGCGGGAGTAATCCCCAGCGAGGATCTCGAGGCAGGAAGCTTTGTCGATCTCGATATGGCGATCTCGCCTGACGCAGTTGTCTCCTATGTGCAGTGGCAATATGAAGCGCACCCTGATCTGCTGCCATTCGACGAGCGCGAGGAGCGCCTATGGGTACGAGCCAAGAATGTGGCAGGGGAACGGAGATGGGTGCTGGCAGATCTCGTCTTCTATCCGTTCGGCGCCTCGGAGAATCGTTTCCATACTGCCGCGAACTCGTCAGGAATGGCCGCGCACCGGACTAGCCAAGCCGCGCTCCGAGCGGCTTGGGCGGAGTTGGTCGAGCGCGACGCTTTCATGCGTCACTGGCTTGGGAAAATTCCAGGACGCTTGGTATTTCTGCGCCGAGCCGACCCTGAATACCGGCGGATGGTTGAAGATCTGCAGGATGCTGGGTGGAGCGTCGGCCTCGTCCAGCTTGGCAGCTCGCCACGCCTTCCTGTCTTCTGCGCGATCGCGCGACGCCGCGGAATGGTCGCGCTCGGCGCTGCCGCAGGGGATCCAGACGAGGCGACCGTCAAGGCTCTGCGCGAGGCCTGGGCGGGGGTGCGGGTGGTGCCAGAGCGCGAGGAGGTGCCGGAGATTGAAAATGTGCGCTCACCGGGTGATCACCGACGTCTCTACCGCTGGGGTGACTTCGCGAGCGAGCTGGACTTTTTCTTCGAGGGCGACGAAACGATTTCACTTGAGCAGCTCGGCGAACTGCCCGGCCCGCCATCCGAGGCAGTGGTGTACCAGTGGCCGCACCGCCTCGTCCGACCCTTTTCAGTGACCCGGGTCTTCCATCCACCGCTGATACCGATCACCTTCGGATATCGGCGCGAGCCGCTGGGCCGAGACGATGTCAAATCATTACTCTTGCGTCGTGGCAGTGACGGTAGTGACCTGATCCCCCACCCATTTCCCTGACAAGCAGATGGCAAACCGAGCGGCAGTGTTGACCGGCCAGCAGGTGGCCATCCGTCCCTTTGACCTGGATGACGCACTGTTCATCCGTGATGCGAGCAATAGCCTGTCGTTTCAGGCAGCCGCTTACTCAGGGCCGCTGCTGCCGCGGGGATTGGTGGAGTTCCAGCGCCGTCTTCAGGCGGGCGATCATGCTCCGCTGTCAGGCGCCGGGGGTGCCTTCGAGTTTGCCGTCGCACGGCAGTCGTCGGATCTTCAGGCGGTCGGTGTTGCTGGTCTGTACCACGTGGACTGGCATAACCGCCACGCGGAGCTGGGTGTCAGCATCATTGCGCCGGACGAGCGAAGGAGCGGTCTCGGCATCGACGCAAACACGGTCATGCTCGACTACGCATTTGATCACCTCGGCCTCCATCGAATCTGGGGGCATGTCAAGGCTGATAACGAACCCGCCCTTCAACTCTGCGAGAAGCTTGGGTACAAGCTCGAGGGTACGTTGCGAGACCATAGGCTGCGTGGGACCGCTCGGGTCGATCTCTGTGTCGTCGGCATGCTGAGCGAGGAGTGGCGATCGGGAGATGACTGAGGGCCGCGCCGATTGGCAGGTTTGGAGCCGCCGACTTCAGCCGAACTCCTTGGACCAACCCGACGGTCGCGGATTCGATCCTGCCGGGCCGCTGACTGTAGGTTCGCCGGCCGCCTATACCGCTGCGGGGCGGAGCATCGAGGTCATCGGCGGGCAATCCCCGGCCTGCGGGGTGGCGATGACCTTGAAGCCGTGCCTTTCGTAGAGCGGGACGGTACGCGGGTTCGGGGTCTCGAGGAATGCCGGGAGCCCGTCGGCGTCGACGATGGCGAGGCCGTGTTCGAGAAGCTGGGCGCCAAGGCCACGGCCCTGGAGGGCGGGTGCGACTGCTAGCCAGGGCAGGTACCAGTGGGGATAGGTCGGGTGGGCGGCGGCCATCTGCTCGAGGGTCGAGAAGAGGTCGTCGTGCTTCTCTTGGGCGACCGTCTCCGTGAGGATGCCGACCACCTTCTCCTCTTCGGACTCGACGCCGGGCGCCAGCCAGAGTGCGACGGCTCTGGTGTCGGCTAGCCCCCAGGCGCTTTCGTGCTCGAACGCTTGGCCGCCGAAGGCCGCTGCGAAATCGGGGAAGCAGCGCTCGTAGAGATCCTCCTCCGGCCACAGCCAGCGCTCGACCGGGTCCGCTGCAAAGGCGACGACGACCGTTGCGATTGCAGTGTCCCGCTCGGTGCTTTGTACCGGCGAGATTGGGTCCATGGGTCACTCTAGGTCGAGGCTTCAAGATTCCAAAGCCTCGGTGTTGACCTTCGCCGCTATTTGCTCACGGTGGCGGTGGCGTTGGTGTAGCCCGTAGAGGCCGCGGTGATCGTGTTGGTGAAGGAGCCGCTCGCGGGGGCGGTGTAGGTGAACTGGTTGGCGCTGACCGAGAGGCCGGCTTCGGGGATCGATAGGGGGGAGCCCGTGATGGTGCCGCCGGTGGCGGTGACGGTGACGGATTTGGCGGATCCGACGTTGGAGACAGTGTTGCCGACGCTGTCGGTGATCGCGACCTTCGCTTTGACGGTGCCGGAGTTGCCCAGGGAGGTGATCGTGCAGGTGATGAGGCAGGGCGAGCTGATCGCACCGGCGCTGCTCGTCGCTTCGATCAGGCCCAGCTTCGATGCGGTGCCGGTGGAGACGGTGAGGGCGAGGGCAGACGGCGTGGAGATGGTGCCGTCGCTTGCCGTGATCGCCGCCGCCTCGGCCTTGTTCAGTTTCGTATAGCCGTTTTTCGAGGAGGCCGGGGTGGCGACGCCGCTGCTGAAGCTGAGCGAGGTCGCGGTGCCGAAGTTGACGGCGGTGCCGGCGCTGTTGACGACGGTCGGCAGGGCGCCGCTGGGGCTCGCCGTGGCGCCGGCGAAGGTGATGTTCTTCGAGCCCGTGTAGCCGGTCGCGGTGTTGCCATAGGCATCTTGGGCGGTCGTCGTGATGTTGAAGCCGGTCGCGGCCACCGGGGTCAGGGTCGAGGACGAGAGCACGAGTTTGGTCGCCGTGCCTGACCCGACCGTCACCGTCACCGCGGTCGGGGTCGTGATCGCGCCTTCGGTTGCTTTGACGCTCGTCGAGCCGCTCTTGTAGAGCTTCATCCCGCCGCCGTCGCCTTCGCTCGCGTTGGCGACGCCGGCGGCGAAGTCGACGTTCGTCGCACCGCCGAAAGCGACGTCCGCGCCGGTCGAGTCGGAGACGGTCGGGTTGGTGCCGCCGGGGCTGGCGCTGGCCCCGGAGAAGACGAGGCTGTGGAGGCCGGTGTAGGACGTCGCCGTGTTGCCGTAGGTGTCCTGGGCCGTCGTCGTCAGAGCGTCGAGAGCGCCGACGGTCGGCGTCGTCGAGGCCGCGGAGAGGACGAATTTGGACGCGGCGGCGGCGCTGACTGTGATTGCGACCGGGCTCGGCGTCGTGATCGACCCTTCGGTTGCCGCAACGTTGGCCGTGCCCGATTGGTAGAGCTTGACGACGCCGTTCTTGGTCGATGAAACCGTGGCGACGCCGCTGGTGAAGGTGATCGCCGTCGCGGTGCCGAAGTTGGTCGCCGTGCCGGAGCTGTTGGCGACCGTCGGTTTCGTCCCGCCGGGGGCGGCGTTGGCGCCCGAGAAGGTGAGGTTGTGCGAGCCGGTGTAGGTGGTGACGGTGCTGCCTTTTTCGTCCTTGGCGGTGATCGTCAGGTTGCTCGAGCCGCCGGCGGTGATCGCGGTGGCGCTGGCCGAGATCGTGAAGTTGGTCGTCACCCCGACCGTGACTTTCGCCGTTTTGCCGGCGCTCGTCGCTTCCCAGGTGTGCCAGAGCGCGGTCACTTCGTAGGTGCGTTCGCCGATCGGCACGGCGCTGTCGGTGCAGGTCGTTACCGCGGTCGGCGCCGACTGGCTCGGGCAGGTGCCCGCCGGGGCGCCGCCGTCGCGCTTGACGTAGTAGGTGACGGTGCCTACGCCCGGGGGCGTCACCGCCCCCCAGGTGAGGGCGACAGTGCCGCCGGCGGCCGGGGTTGCGGCCGAGATCGTCGGCGCCGTCAGTTTCGTGACCGCAGCGGCAGCGTTGCCGGCGCCGTTGGCCGTGAAATAGGCGATCGCGCTTCCGGCCAGGGCCACGATCGAGGCTGCGACGAGGCAGCCGGCGACGCCGGTTAGGCGCAGGCGCTTCATCCCCGCGCCTCGCCGCTGAAGGTGAGGTTGAGAGTGGCGCCCTGGCAGGCGTTCTGGTCGACCGGCAATTCCCGCAGTTCTAGAGTCGGTGCCGTCGCCGCCCCGCTCGGGAGCGTCGTCGATCCTCCGGCCGGGATGCTCAGCGCCATCGTCGCGCTCAGGTTCGAGGGGACGACTGCGAAGTTCGGGTCGGCGGCGCAACCGGGACGGTCGGGGCCGACGGAGACCGTGAGGGCGGTGACTTCGATCGGCACCGGGTTCGGGTTCCCGATCCGGACCGGCAACTCCTGCGGCGGCGCACCCGGCATCAGTGCTTCGAGCGAGCCGAAGAGCGGATCGATCGTGAACTCCTTCGGCTCCAGCTGCAGCCAGTTGTAATGCGCGGCGGGCCCGCTGCGTTCACGCGGGCTCAGGGCCCGTACGGCGAAAGTGTGTTCTCCCGCTTGCAGGCCCGGGAGGACGTAAGGGGACGAACAACCGGCCCAGTCACCGCCGTCGAGGCGGCATTCGAACTGGCGCAAACGTTTTGGCGTCCGCGCCGGCCCGCCCCGTCCCGACCCGCCCGTCGGCGCCGGTGGAGGCGCGACGTGGAAACGGAACTGGTAGCCGCCGCCGACGACCGTAGCCGGGGGCACTTCGATGAAGCCGGGCCGCGGTGGGCGCTGAGCCTGCTGCTTCGCCTGGTGGTTCTTCTTCTTCCCGTGCGGGCGATCCGAACGGGTGGCGGCCAATGCGACCCCGCCGAGGCAGGCGACCGCGGCGGCCAGGGCAATCATCGCCCTGGCCGCACGGAAGCGTCCGTTGTCCCCTCGTCCGGGCATCGGCCTGAGATCCAGGCTTGCCTACTCGTCCTAGTTGCTCGACAGGGCCAGGGTCAGTTCGGCGCCCTGGCAGGCGTTCTGGCTGACGCCGGTGTCGTTCATGACCAGCGTGCCTTTCGGCGTCACCGCCTGGCCGTTCCCGGAGGGGAAGGTGGCGTTGACGGCGACCGGGGCCATCGTGAAGTCCGGGTTGCCGCCGGTGATCACGACGCTGCAGGTGGAGTGGCCGGCGTCCACCGTGATCCCGGTGAGGGAAATCGTGCCGACCCGCTGGGCGCCGCTGGAGGGGTTGTCGACGGTGAAGGAGACCTGTTGGGAGGCGCCGGGGTAGAGGTTGCCGGCGACGGTGGCTTTCAGGGTGACCGCCGAGCTGGTGCCGACTTTGGCGGTGGCGGTGCCAGAGCCGGTGCTGGTGAAGTAGGCGTAGGCGACGGCGGCGATGCCGACGGCGACGACGCAGCCGATGATGAGGACAGCCCGCTTACTCGCGATGCGATTCATGTCGATTCTCTTTCTCTGACTTGGACGAGCGTCAGACGCTCCGGATGCGCTCGTATCGACAATCTGTCCAGGAACTTTAGGTTTGGACTAAAGGCCTTTTACATTCGGTCGATCTGTGGCGTCCCGCGCGGCAGGGAATCAACCCGGGCTCAAGGTTTGGCCCGGATCTGTCGAAGGGGGGCGCGGTGCCACCGATCCGGAATAAAAGAGCGCGTTCTCTCAAACCCGCGCTCGGATTGCTTCTTCTCGTCGTCCTGGCCGGCGCGGTCGGCTGCGGCGGCTCGGCCTCCGCCGGCCGCGAAGGCGGCACCCTGCGGGCAACCTTCGGCTCCTTCCCCGATTACCTCGACCCGGCGCTTTCCCACTCCGAGGAAGGGTGGACGGCGATCTACGACACCTACATCCCGCTGCTCACCTACAAGCACGCCTCCGGGAAAGAAGGCAGCGAGGTGATCCCGGGCCTGGCGCGGGCGCTGCCGCAGATCAGCGCCGACGGCAAGACCTACCGGCTGCAGTTGCGGAGCGGGCTCCGTTATTCGGACGGCTCGCTGGTCAAGGCGTCTGATTTCGCCAAGGCGATCGAACGGGTCTTCCTCCTCAACTCGAGCGGCTCACCTTTCTACACCGACATCGTCGGCGCCGAAGAGTTCGCGAAGGCCAGGAGCGGCGGCATCCCAGGCATCGTCACCGACGACAAGACGGGGGAGATCACGATCCGCCTCGCCCGCCCGCGGGGGACGTTCCTGCAGGAGCTCGCGCTTCCATTTGCCGCACCCCTCCCTCCCTCGACGCCTGACGAGGACCTGACGGCAAACCCGCCGCCGGCGACCGGCCCCTACGAGATCGTCTCCTCGCAGCCGGGCAAGGGCTGGTCCTACGCGCGCAACCCGTTCTGGAAGAAGGCAGACGCGAAGCGGATGCCGGAAATCCCCAGCGGCCACGTCGACAAGATCGAGGTGACCGTGCTGCGCAACCCCTCGTCCCAGGTCGCCGACGTCGAATCCGGCCGCTTCGACTGGATGGAGAACCCGCCGCCGCCCGATCAGTACGCGGCTGTGAAGGAAAAGTACGAAGGGACCCAGTTCCGCGTCGAGGAGACCGAGAGCACCTACTTCTTCTGGATGAACGTGACCGAGCCGCCCTTCGACGACGTCCGCGTCCGCCGTGCTGTCAACTACGCCGTCGACCCGCGGGCGCTGGAACGGATCTACGCCGGCCAGCTGGTCGGCAGCCAGCAGATCCTGCCGCCGGGGATGCCCGGCTACGAGCACTACGAGCTCTACCCCTATGGCGTCGAAAAGGCGAAGGCGATGATCGACGAAGCCGACCCGGCCGACCGCCAGATCACCGTCTGGACCGACAACGAACGCACCCAGGAAGAAGCCGGGACCTACTACGCGGCGGTCCTCGAAGACATCGGCTTCGACGTCGACCTCAAGGTCCTCAACGCCGACAACTACTTCACGGTGATCGGCAACGCCTCGACCCCGAACCTCGACACCGGCTGGGCCAGCTGGTTCCAGGACTACCCGCACCCGAACGACTTCTTCCAGCCGCTGCTCTCCGAAGAAAGCATCTTCCCGACCAACACCTCGAACCTCTCGCGGATCGCCGACCCGAAGCTGAGCGCGAAGATCGCCGAGCTGGCCGAACATCCGCTCACCCCCGATGTCAAAGCCGAATACGCGGCGCTCGACACGGAATTCATGCAGCTCGCGCCCTGGGCCCCCTACGGCACCGGCACGGTCCCGACCTTCGTCTCCTCGGAAATCGACCTCGACCAGGTCGTCTACAACCCGACCTTCAACCAGGACCTGACCAGCTTCCGCTTCAAGTAGCCGGCTTAGTGGTGCGCTGGCCCGGCATCTGGACGCAGGCCTGGGAGCTGGAGACGTTGACTCCGCTCTCGCCTGCCTCCGCCAACCGGACGGCGCTGCGGGACTCGATCTCGAGGACCTCCAGGCGGGCGCGCTCGTGTGTCGCCAGGACTTCCTCGAGGCCCTGCTCGTCGAGGACCAGCGACTCCTCGCTGTCGATCAGGTGTCGCTCGGTCGCCCGGTAGAAGTGCTCAACGGCGCCGCGTGCCTGGCGCATGCCGACCAGCTCCGCGCATTCGAGCTGGACCAGTTGCTTGGCGTGGTAGCTGACGTTGGAGAGCTCCTCGCCGAGCTCGCGCGCCATTTCGGCGGGGCTGGCGGTGCGTTCGGCGAGGATGCGGAGGATCGCCGCCCGCAGCGGGTGGCTGATCGCCCGGATCCGGTTCTCGCTCGCCCGGCGGCCTTCCGTCCTGGTCACGCTAGAGCCCGGGCGGGTGGCGGGCGACGAAGCCGCTGGTGTCGGCGGTGGCGAGGTGCCAGCGGGGGCCGCTGCCCTGTTCGTCGCCGACCGTGTCGAAGCGCAGCCCGGCGATCTCGACGAAGGTGTGGCCGGGGTTTGCGTAAACCGTGATCCACTTGCCCGGCCCCGGCTCGCCCCAGCGCATCAGGTCGCCGGAGGTGAGGGGACGGGGGATGAGGCCGCCGCCGAAGAGGGCGAAGCTGACCGAGCCCGAGCAGTCGTAGGAGTTGTCGTAGAAGGAGGCGTGGCCGCCGCCCCAGACGTAGGGGCGGCCGACGATCGTGTTGGCGGCGTTGATCGCTCCCTGCACCGCTTCGGGCGCGTCCGGCGGCGCGAGCGCGACCCCGGTGAGGAGGATCGCCGAGCCTTCGCCGCCGCCGCGCCGGTGGGCAAAGATCTCGGCCCGGCTGAGGTTCGAGGCGTGGGGGACGTGGGTGCCGTTGCTGCCGGCGGAGGCCGGGGGCAGCACGCTCGGGTCGGCGGCGATTTCCTCGGCGCTCGGCAGCTTCGCCTGCTCGCGCTTGGGCGCGGCGGCGGGGCGGGCTTCGACCTGGCGCCTGGCTTCGACCAAGGCGAGGCTGTCGCCGACCGCGTTGACCGCGTGGCTGCCGCCGCTGGTCGCGATCAGGGCGATCGTCACCTGTAGGACTGCTGCCGTCGGGCCCATTGCCCTTGAAGACTGTCAAAAGGCCGTTTGCGGCTCCTCGCAACGGGAAAAACTTCCTTAAGGGAAGGGAACGCTCAAGCGAGGAGAGGTGGAATGGCGCAGACCAGGAGCAAAAGCCAGGGCAGCAAATCGAAATCGAGATCTTCGAGCGGCAAACGCCGCAAAAGGGATGTCCATCAGAGGACCGAAGGCAGCGGGCGCAACAAAAGCCCGCTGAAGAAAGACAGGCAAAAAGGAAGCTCGGTGGACGGCGAGCGCCAGAGCGCGATCCGCAATCAGGGCGGCGACAAGACCATCCCTGAGCAGATGTACGAAGACTATACGGTGATCGATCCGGTCGAAATCAGCGACACCGACGAGCCGGACGTGATCGTCGACGTGCCGGTCGTCAAGGTCGACGAGATCCATTTCGAGCTCGACGACCTGATGGCCCGGGTCTCGCTGCACGCGGAGGTCCTCGACCTGGTCAAGCTGAGCGTCGGCGTCCACGTCGAGCTCGGCAAGGTCGAACTCAACATCAAAGGCGTCGAAGCGCAGGCGCTGATGCGGGCGCGGCTCGACCACGTCACCGCGATCATCGATCGCGTCCTCACCACGCTCGACCGCAACCCGGACGTGCTGAAAGAAATCGCGAAGTCGCTGAAACCGGTTACCGAGGGCGCCGGCAAAGCCGTCGGCGAAGTCGGTGAAGGGGCGAACAAAGCGGTCGGGCAGATCGGCGAAGGCGCCGGCAGCGCCGTCGAAGACGTCGGCGAGGGTGCCGGGGGAGCGGTCAAAGACGTCGGCAAAGGGGCCGGCGGTGCGGTCGAAGAAGTCGGCGAAGGCGCGAACAAAGCCGTCGGCCAGATCGGCGAAGGCGCGGGCCAGGCGGTCGGTGACGTCGGCGAAGGGGCCGGCCAGGCCGTCGGCGGGCTCGGTGAAGGCGCCGGCGACGCGCTGAGTGGGGTCGGCGGTCTCGCCGGGCTCGCGGGCGCGGCGGGCGGAGGCGGCTCCGGAAGTGGCGGCGGCAATGGCGGCGGAAATGGAGGTGGCGGCGACGGAGGCGAAGGGGTCTCCGGCGGCCAGCTGGCCAAAGCGATCGCCAAAATCGTCGCCAAGGAAATCGGCGCCGCGGCCAGTGACGAGGCCAAGGACGTCGGGCTTGCGGCGACCCACAAGGTGATGGAGATCGGAGAGCGCCGGCGCCAGCGGCGGGCCGAGAAGCACAACGCGACCGCGGCGGCGCTGCGCAAGGCCGAGGAGCATGGTGTGGACATCGACGAGGTCGATGGCACCGGCGCCGAAGGCCGCGTCACCGTCCACGACGTCGAAAAGGCGGCGGCCGAGTGAGCGGCCGCCGTCCCGACCTCGAGTTCTTCACCTCGGTGAAGGCGGAGGAGGTCACCTTCGGCAAGGTGCCGAAGCGGCGCAAGGTCACCTACTACGGCGAGCCCGGCCACGAGACCGAGGTCGACGTCCAGCGGGAGAACATCCCGGAGGAGCCAGAGGAGGGCGTCACCTACCGCGACGTCAAGGTCGACTGGGCGGTGGAGCAGTGGGTCGTCCACCCGGCCGAAGACGAGGACTTCGAGGCCGAGGACGTGGCGTGGGAAGTGGAGGAGCGCCGCCGGCGGGAAGCAGAGGCGGACTGAGCGAAGTTGGGGCTGGCGACCGCGCGTCCCGTGCGCGCGGTCGCAGCCATGTCCTCAGGGCCAGCCCGGCGCTAGCGCCTCGCGGTGAGTCCCTGTAGAACGACCTCGATCGGGGAGCGGTGCTTGCCGTTTTTCCCCGACGCAGCGCTGTCGACGCCGGCCGCGATCTCGCTGACCTGTGCGCTGAAGTTCCCCACGCCCTTGGCCGCCTTGGCGATGTCCTTCGAGTCGACCTTGATCTTCGGTTTCCGCGGGAGCGCTTTGCTGCCACTGGCGAGCGCCTTGCCGATCCCGCCCTTTTTGCCTTTTTTGGAAGCGGCGAGGGCCATGCCCCCGGCGGCTCCGGCGATTGCCGCGCCGCCAGCGACCAAGGGGACTTTCGCTTTGCTCGCCGCTTTGCCGACGGTTTTGCCGGCTTTGCCGCCGATGTCTCCGACGGCGTTACGCACTGCCTCGACGTTCGAGTGTTTACCCGACGACCCGTTCGAGCGCGAAGCGCTGTTGCCGTTGCTCGAGCTGCGCGGTTTGCTGCTCGATTTCGGTTTGGCTTTCGAGGCTTTCGGTTTCGACGACGATTTCGCTTTCGTCGCTTTTGATTTCACGGACGGTTTCGCCGCTTTCGAAGTCGAAGTTTTTTTCGATCTGGGTTTCGGTTTCGATTTCGATTTAGGGGTCGATTTGGATTTCGTCTGAGCCATGTTCCTCTCTCCTCGGGTGGTCCCTATTGGCTCAATTACCCATTCCAATGCCCGCAAATCAGCATGAATGGACGCTTGCCCGACTCTTCACCGCCTCGAAGGCACTGCCGGGGATCCGCTTTAGCTGGTCGAGGTCCTCGTCGTCCCAGCGGCGGTCGCTACTGCCGGAGAAGAACCAGTTGCTGCCGTTGTCGGCGACGATCAGGCCGTAGCGCTTCATCGCCAGGGCGATCGTCCGGGCGGCACCGCTGAAGTGCCCGAGTCCGTAGCCCCCCTTCAACCGCAGGCGCAGGCCCATCGGCGGCGCGTTCGGGTCGGAGGTGTCGCCGGCGCAGTGGGAGGCGGGGTGGACCCAGGCGCTGCGGGTGCTCTCGAAGGTGACGCGGATCGCATGATCGAGGTGGGCGGCGGCGACCTCGTCGTAGCGGACGAGCCCGGGAAAGATCGGCAGGCCGGCGGCGTCGGCGGAGGTCCAGCCCTCCGGCCGGCGGGCAGCCGAGCGCAGGTCCCATTCGGTCCCCGAGTCGGCGTTCCAATGCGGCCGCGGCTTGGCTACGTAGAAGGCGCGGTAGAGCTCGTAGAGCCTGCAGCCGGCGCGGTCGACGACGAGGACGTGGCGGTCGCCGTCGCTGCCGTTGCCGCCCTCGACCGGGGCCTTCGCCGGGACCGGGAAGGGGCCGGGGTCGCTCTCGTCGCCGTAGGCGGTGTAGTGGATCGGCAGCCGCGGCTGCCCGGCGCCGACGACCGAGTAGGGGAAGCCGTAGGGGCGCGGCGAGCCGAAGTCGGGATGGAGGTGGTCGCCGCCGTGGGAGTCGATGTAGGTGATGTAGGCGTTCGAGCGCGGATCCTGCGGCGCCTTCGAGATGTCCTGGTTCCAAGCTGCCTCGGTGGGAAGCGACGGCGCGCGCGGGGAGAGCGAAGCGGGCGGGTCCGGGAAGACCGGGCAGGGGGAGAGTGCGGGGTAAGGGCCGACGGCGGTGGCGCTGGAGGCGACCAAGACGAGGGCGAGCAACGTCGTCGTGAGCCCTACCAGCGCAGCGGTGTTCCTTATGGGTCCTATGCACCCAAAAGGAACACGGCTGATGATTCGCGGCTTCACTCGGCGGTCCGCTCCGGGCGGCCGGCCACGGCGCGGGAGGGGGTCGCGAACTTCATGTCGCGGAGGCTAGCCTGACCCCCCGATGAGCCTGGACGAGCGTCCAACCCTGCTGGCGATCCAGCACGTGCCCTGGGAGGGGCCGCATCGGATCCTTGATGCCTGTGGCGACCTGCACGTGAAGACGATCAAACCGCTCGCCGGCCAGCCGCTTCCCGCGCATGGGGAGGTCGCCGGCGCCGTCGTCATGGGTGGGCCGATGAACGTCGACGAGGTCGAGCGCTTCCCGGCCCTGGCGGCCGAGTGCGAGTGGCTGGCCGAGGCGGTCGAGCGGGGGATGCCGGTGCTCGGCATCTGCCTCGGCGCGCAGCTGTTGGCGCGGGCGCTGGGAGCGGGGGTGCGCCTCGGCGAGGCGCCGGAGATCGGCTTTGCGCCGATCGAGGTCAGCGACCCCGATGACCCGCTGCTGGGCGGCCTCGCGCCGCGGGCCGAGGTCCTCCACTGGCACGGTGACGTCTTCGACCTGCCCGACGGTGCCACCCACCTCGCCTCTTCGGAGCTCACGGTCTGCCAGGCCTTCCGCGCCGGCAACGCCTGGGGCGTCCTCTTTCACCCCGAGGCCGACCTCGCCCTGGTCGAGGCCTGGCTTGCGGTCCCGGAGATGATCGAGGAGGCGGTAGCGGCGCTCGGCGACGCCGGCGAGCACCAGCTGCCGCAGCGCGCCGCCGAGCTGGACGCGGACCTGACCGCCCGCACCCAGCCGGGCTTCGAGGCCTTCGCTGAAATCGTCGCCGCCGGGTAGAGGGAGGGCCGATGGAGGTCTGCCTGATGATCGAGGGCCAGGAGGACGTGACCTGGGAGGACTGGCGGGCGCTGGCGGCCGCCTGCGAAGAGCACGGCGTCGGGACGATGTTCCGCTCCGACCACTACCTCTCGGTCGACGACCGCCGCGAGCGCGGCTCGCTCGACGCCTGGGGGACGATCACCGCTCTCGGCGCCGTCACCGAGAAGCTGCGGCTGGGGACGATGGTCTCGCCGGCGACCTTCCGCCACCCGGCGCTGCTGGCGAAGGCGGCGGTGACCGCCGACCACGTCTCCGGCGGCCACGTCGAAGTCGGGATCGGCGCCGGCTGGTGGGAGCGCGAGCACGAGCTCTACGGCTTCGACCTGCCGCCGGTCGGGCCGCGGATGGAGGCGTTGGAAGAGCAGATGCAGATCGTCCGCGGCCACTGGGGCGAGGGTCCGTTCAGCTTCGACGGCAGCCACTACCGGGCACATGAACTGGACGCCCGGCCGAAGCCGGTGCAGCGGCCGCTGCCGCTGATCCTCGGCGCCAAAGGCGGGCCGCGCAGCCTGCGGATCGGCGCCCGCTGGGCCGACGAGTACAACACGGTGATGGCGACGGCGGAGGAGATCGCCGACATCCGCAAGCGCCTCGACGAGGCCTGCGAAAAGGAGGGGCGTGACCCGGCGACGCTGCCGCTCTCGATGATGACCGGCTGGCTGGTCGGGGCCGACCGCGACGAACTGCTCGACCGCGCGTCACGCCTCTCGCGCTGGAAAGGCGAGGACGGTGACGGCGAGACCTACATCGCCGGCCTGCGCCCGAGCACGATCCTCGGCACGCCCGAGGAGGCGGTCGAGCAGCTGCACGAGCTGCGGGAGGCGGGGCTGACCCGGATCATGGGCCAGCATCTGCTCCACCGCGATCTCGACGCGGTCGCTCTGATCGGTCAGCTTGGCTCGGCGCTGCCGTAGATCGCCCGCAGCCAGACGTCGATGAGGACGTCGAGGACGCGGTCGCCGTCTAGTGAGGGGGACTCGTCGAGGAGGGTCGCGTACTGGACCCGCTCGTTCATCTGCACGAGGACGATCGCCAGCTCGCGGGCCGGCTGGCCGGCGGGGGCGGCGCCGCGCTCGCGCTCGAACTCGATCATCGCGGTGACGTCGTCGACCCATCCCCCCATCACCTGCGTCCAGAGGTCGCGGGCTTCCTGGTGGTTGGTCGCGCGCAGGTCGGCGGCGGCCCGGACGACGCCGGGACGGGAGCGGAAGGCGGCGTAGAGGTTCTCCAGCGCCTTCTCCAAACCGGCCCGCGGCCCGGACTCGGCCAGCGCGGCGATCACCTCGTCGCGGCTGCCGGTCGCCTCCTCGACCAGTCGTTCGACGATCGTCATCACTACCGCGTCCTTGGAGGGGAAGTAGAAGTAGAAGCTGGGGCGGGAGATGCCGGCGCCTTTGGCGAGGTCGTCGACCGAGATCTCGCTCAGCGGCTTCTCCTCCAGCAGCCGTTCGGCCGTCTCGAGGATCGAGCGCTCGCGGTCGTCGCCGCTGACGCGGGTGGCGCGGCGACCGCGCCCGTTGGCGCCCGAATGCGGTTTCGCGGCTGCCTCCATGCGTCCCACCTTACAGCGCGTCGACTGATTCGACAAGTCGTTGACTTACTCGACACAGTGTTGATACGCTGCCGTCGATGAGCAAGCGCGTGATCATCACCGGCGCCGCCAGCGGCATCGGTGCAGCAACGGCCGAGGCCCTGCGCAGACGTGGGGCGCAGGTCGTCGGCCTCGACCTGAAGCCGAACGGCGACGAGGAGCTGATCGCCTGCGACGTCACCGACCAGGAATCGGTCGACGCGGCGATCGCCCAGGCCGTCAAGCGGCTCGGCGGAAGCGCCGACGCCCTCGTCAACTGCGCCGGGATCGGCCTCCCCCAGAGCGCCACCGAGACTCCCGGCCCCGACGCGCTGCGCGTCATCGACGTCAACCTGCTCGGCACCTGGCGGGTCACCGCCTCGGCGCTGCCGGCGCTGCGGGCCTCCCGTGGCCGCGTCGTCAACATCTCTTCCGGCCTCGCCCACATCGCCGTCCCCTTCGCCACCGCCTACGGCGCCAGCAAGCGCGGCGTCGTCGGCTACTCCGAGCAGCTCCGCGCCGAGGTCGGCGACGAGGTCACAGTCACCACCGTCTACCCCGGCTACATCCGCACCCCGATCCACGACGCCAGCCGCAGCGCCGGCGTCGGCCTCGAGGGCATGGTCCCGGCCGAGCCCCTCGGCGCCGCCGTCGCCACGATCGTCCGCGCTATCTACGGCAAGCCCGCTCGCGACCTCGCCACCACCAAGCGCGGGGCGCGCGCCTACGCGGCGCTCCGCTTCGTCCCCAAAGGCCTGGTCGAGCGGGCGATCCGCCGGCAGATGCGCGCCGGCGCCAAGCGCGGCCTCTTCGAGTCAACCCCGATGACGAGCGACCTGATCGCTCGCCTGACCAGATAGGCAGGAGATCCACGATGACTGATCACCGGACTGACCACCGCGAGCACGTCGACGTCCTCATCGTCGGCGCCGGCCTCTCCGGCATCGGCGCCGGTGCCCACCTGCAGCGCAACTGCCCCGGCAAGAGCTACGCGATCCTCGAGTCCCGCGAGGCGATCGGCGGCACCTGGGACCTCTTCCGCTACCCCGGCATCCGCTCCGACTCCGACATGTACACGCTCGGCTACTCATTCAAGCCCTGGACCGACGACGACTCGATCGCCGCCGGCGAGAAGATCCGCGACTACATCCGCGAGACGGCGCGCGAGTACCGGGTCGAAGAGCACATCCGCTTCGGCCACAAGGTCCTCTCCGCCGAGTGGTCGAGCGAGGAGGCGCTCTGGACCGTGCGGGCCGAGCACGAGGGCGAGACGGTCGAGCTGACCTGCAACTTCTTCTACGGCTGCACGGGGTACTACCGCTACGACGAGGGCTTCACGCCGGAGTTTCCCGGTCGCGAGCGCTTTGAGGGGCAGATCGTCCACCCGCAGCACTGGCCCGAGGACCTCGACTACCGCGGTAAGCGGGTCGTCGTGATCGGCAGCGGCGCCACCGCGGTGACGCTGATCCCGGCGATGGCTCCGGAGGCCGAGCAGATCACGATGCTGCAGCGCTCGCCCGGCTACGTCGTCACCCTGCCCGGCCAGGACCCGGTCGCCAAGGCGCTGCGCCGGGTGCTTCCCGACAAGGCCCGCCACGCCCTGGTCCGCTGGAAGAACGTCCTCACCCAGATGGCCTTCTACCAGCTCTCGCGCCGGGCGCCGCGCTTCACCCGCAAGGTGATCCGGCGCGGGGTCGAGCGGCAGCTGCCGGCGGGCTACGACATCGACGGCACCTTCGAACCGAAGTACAACCCCTGGGACGAGCGCGTCTGCCTGGTCCCCGGGGGCGACCTCTTCTCGGCGCTGCGCTCCGGCAAGGCGGACGTCGTCACCGACACGATCGAGACCTTCACCGAGAAGGGGATCGAGCTCGCCTCCGGGCGCGAGCTCGAGGCCGACGTCATCGTCACCGCGACCGGGCTCAACCTCCTGGTCCTCGGCGGGGTCGAGATCAAGGTCGACGGCGAGCGCAAGCAGTTCTCCGACCTGGTCGGCTACAAGGGCGCGATGTTCGGCGGCGTCCCCAATCTGGCGATCGCACTCGGCTACACCAACGCCTCCTTCACCCTCAAGTGCGACCTCGTCTCCCAGTACGTCTGTCGCCTGCTCAACCACATGGACGCGCACGGCTACAAGGTGGCGACGCCGCGGGAGCCCGGGCCGCAGACCGCCCGCGAACCGTTCATCGACCTCAAGTCCGGCTACGTCCTGCGGGCGATCGACCAGCTGCCGAAGCAGGGCGAGACCCATCCCTGGCGCCTGCATCAGAACTACGCCCGCGACCTCCGGCTCTTCAAGCGCGGGCCGGTCGACGACGAGATCACTTTCTCGCGCGGTCCCGCTGCCGCTGTTGCCAGGCGTCCGCTAGAGCGATCCGCTGCATAGTCGTCGGGTGGTCGCCGAACCATCCGTAGACCCAGACGGGCGGATCGGGGTCGCCGAGACTCTTTTCCGTCAGCTTCTCTTTCAGCCGGCGGTCGGTGGCGGGTTCGCGCGTCGCTTCCAGCGCCGCCCAGTCGGCGGCGGCCTCCTGGCGGCGTGAGGCGGCGTTCAGAACCGGCGTCGCTGCCAGCTGCACGACCACCAAGACGAGGATCGCCACCGGTATCGCCTCGGGCCTGGCGAGGCCGCCGCGGCGGCGGGTCAACAGCGCCATCAGGCCCAGCGCCGGAATCAGGAAGACCGCCGTCCAGCCGACTCCCTTGAGCGGGTCGTCGTGGGCGAGGTGGGCGACCTCGTGGGCGAGGACGAGGCGAATTTCGGAGGGGTTGAAGTCGTCGCTTAGGAGCGTGTCCCAGAGGACGATGGTCCGGCTCGGGCCGAGGCCGGCCGACATTGCGTTGGCGGCGTCCGTGAACTCGTGCACTTCCTGGACCCTGAGACGCGCTTGCGGTGCACCCTCGATCCGCTCCAGCGCCCTCGCTTCGGCGACGAGGCGGGGGCTGGTGACCGGGTCGGTGCCCGGGATCAGGTAGGGGGTGAGGAAGGTGAAGAGCAGCGCCAGGGCGGCGAAGCATGGGACCGCGGCCAGCCACCACCAGCGGCGGAAGATCCCGGCAAACCCCATCATCACGGCGAAGCTGAGGCTGAGGGTGACGAACTCGGAGCCGAGCGAGAGGAAGCTGTTGAGGAGGTGCGGGAGGTAGCCCTGGCGGGAGACGTCGTAGCGGCGCTGCCACCAGAGCGCGGCGAGGTCGAAGGGGACCTCGGCAAGCCAGACGATCGCGAAGCCGAGCATCGCCAGCAGCAGCCCGGTGCCGACGCGGCCGGCGGCCGACTCGCGCGCCAGGCTCGCGCCGCGGCGGGCGTAGACGACGAGGACGGCGACCAGGGTGGCGGTTCCGAGCAGCGAGAGGATCGTCAGGAAGCGCTCGAAGGTGGCGGCGCGGTTGAGGAAGGCGTCGCTGAAGTAGTCGTGGGGGTCGAGGTGGGGGAGGTCGACCGGGGGCGCCTCGGTCGCGTGCCAAAGCGCGTACGCGCCCCAAGCCCAGGCCGCGGCGATGAGGAGGAGCGCGGCCAGGGCCGGGACCCGGGAGCGGGTCATCGCGCGGGGGCTGCGACGAGGGGCGGTGGCGGTGGCGGTGGCGGTGGCGACGCGACCGGGTTCGGCGGGGCGACTTCGTGGCAGGGGCCGCTGTAGGGGTAGGCCTCGGTCAAGAGGAAGAGGTAGCCGTAGGTCTGGCTCGTGTAGCGGAGGCCGAAGACGCCGAGGTTGCGGAGGCCGAGCGGCATCTCGCCGGTGGCCAGGGAGGCGAACCAGCCGAGCACCGCGACGACCAGAAGGGCGCCGGAGAAGGCGCCGGCGAGCAGGAGCGCCGGGATCGCGAGGACGAGGCGGAAGAAGCCCTTCCATTTGTTTTGCGCCACCGGGCGGGCGATGTGAAGTTCGACCGGGTAGGAGCCGGGCGCGCCGACGAAGCCCGGGAAGGGGTTGGCGACGAGGTAGAGGAAGGCGAAGACGTGGGTCTGGTAGCGGAGGTAGGCGGAAAGGAAGCGGTGGAGTCCCCGCGTCGGACCGCCGGTGAAGACGACCGCGCACCAGTTGAAGAAGGCGGCGAAGAGGGCGAGGACTGCCCAGAGCGTCAGCCAGACGAGGTGGGGGAAGGCGAGCGCGAAGCGGAAGAAGACGGTGAGGCGGCTGCGGCGGGTGCCGTCGCTGACCTCGAGCCGGATCGGGTCCGAGCGGGTCGGCAGCGGGCCGATCGCGGTCAGCGGGTCGCTGTCGGGGTACTCGTCGCTGACCAGCAGGAGGTAGCCCCAGACTTGGGCGCCGTAGGAGAGGATGTAGGCGACGAGGTCGCGGAGGCCGCGGTCGGCCCGTCCCCGCACCAGCGCGTAGAACCAGAGCAGCAGGGCGGCGGTGCCGATGAGGCCGCCGGCGCCGGTGCTGCCGCGGGTGAGGAGGAGGTCGCCGGTGCCGCCGGACCCGAAGAGGGCGGCGGCCAGGAGCAGCGCCGGCAGGGCGAGGACGAGCCGGAAGAAGACGCTCCAGCGGCTCTGCGGGACGGGGGGCTCGGCCTCGACGTCGACCGGGTAGCCGGGCTTGCCGTCAAAGGTCGGCAGCGGCTCGGCGGCGAGGTTGAGGTAGGCGTAGGTGTGGATCGCGAAGCGGACGTAGCGGCTGAGGAATTCGTGCAGCGGCGCCGGCGGGCGGCCCTCGAAGAGGGTTGCGATCCAGGTGACGAAGGCGACGAAGGCGGCGGCGATCCCCCAGACCGCGAGCCAGATCAGGAACGGCAGGGCGAAGATGAGGCGGAAGAAGACGGTCCCGCGGCTGCGCTCGAGGTTGTCGCCGAGGAGCAGCTTCACTGGCCGAGCGGCCGCAACCGGTGCCCGCAGTAGCGGCAGACGTTCGCCTGCGCCTGGATCCACTCGGCGCATTCCGGGCACTGGATCAGCTGCTCGGTCGAGGCCGGTGGCGGGGCGGCGTACTGGGGAGGCGCGGGCGGCGGGGGAGGGGGCGGCTGGGGCTGCGCGTACTGCACGGGCGGAGCCGGGGGAGGCTGCGACTGCGCGTACTGGACAGGCGGAGCCGGCTGTGCGTAGATCGGCACCTGCGGGGCGTTGGCGATCGCTTCGCTGCGGATCTCGTCCTCGCGCTCGGTGATCGTCGAGACGACGAGGATCGCGACCACGGCGGCGGCGATCCCGGCGATGTCGCCGATCGCGTCGATCGTCGTCCCGCTCTTGATCTGCGAGAAGCCGCTGCTGAGTTCGCCGAACCTGGCCAGCTTGTCGTAGCCGCCCTGGGTCATCGTCTGGCCCATGTAGACCAGCAGGCCCTGGAGGAGGAAGAGGCCCCACCACCAGTGGACGATGCTCGGGACCGGCACCAGCCGCCAGCCGCTGGAGACCTCGACCCCGCGCTCGCTGCCGCGCCAGATATCGTTGGCCATCTGCTTCGGGCGGACCAGGCTGAGGATCGGGACGAACCAGGAGCCGATCGCCCAGCCGTCGCCGTAGCGCATGTTCTGGACCCCGAGCCGGCGCAGGTTCTTGTAGGCCTGGAAGAACCAGCCGATGAAGAGGGCGGCGCTGATCAGGAAGAGAAGGGCGTCGATCCCGACCCAGCGGTTGTAGCTGCGGTACTTGCCGACGATGTCGCCGCCGCTGGTCACCGCCGAGTGCAGATTCATCGCCGTCACGAGGCGAGCAACCATCACGATCGCCAGCAGGCCCAGGCTTACGTAGACGCACCAGGCCCAGCCGCTGAGGTCCCGCGGTTGGTCCGCGGGGTCGACTACCCGATGGGTTCCCTGCCCGAATTCATGGTCGGCCACCTGCACGTCCGCCCTATCGGCACCGAGCCACAACTCCATTAGTTCAGAAAACGTCGATGATTCCTGTGTAATGGCTGGACGAATCCTGATCTTTCTGATCGCGGTCCTCGCCCTCGCGGCTCCGGCCGGTGCCGAGGCCCACATCAGGGTGCTGCCCGAGGAAGCGCCCGCGGGGACTTACATGGTGCTCCGGGTCAACGTTCCGAACGAGAGCGCCGAACTGGCGACGACCCGGGTCGAAGTCGAGTTCCCGCCGGTTTTCGGCTACGCCCTCTCTCAGCCGGTAGCCGGTTGGTCGGCGAACGTGAAGATGGCGAAAGCCGCGAAGTCGGACCTGACGGGCCAGACGGTCCCCGCCCATGTCGACCGGGTCGTCTGGAGCGCGCGAAATCGCCGGGCGGCGATCCCGCCGGGACGGTTCGAGGACTTCCCGATCGCGGTGCAGATGCCGGCGAAAGTGGGGGAGGCCCTGACGTTCAAGGCGCTGCAGACTTACGGGGGCCGGGAAGTGGTCCGCTGGGTCGGGTCCCCGAGCTCCCAGAGGCCGGCGCCCCAGGTCCTCGTCACCGCCCCTGCTGAAGGGCAGGGCGCCGCAGCGAGCGAAGGCGCGCCCGCCGAGGAGGATTCCGGCGGGGGGAGCGACGGTCTCGCCATCGCGGCTCTGATCGTCGCCATACTCGCCTTGGCCGCGGGCGGCGCGGCGCTGGTCGGCGCACTGCGACCGAGACGAGCAACCGGGAACGACGACGGAGGGAGCCAGATGGCGACTCAGACGAAGCTCATAAGCGGTACCGACTTCATCACCGTGGCGACGCAGGACTACGAGCGGGCGGCCGAGTTCTACGGCGAGACGCTGGGCCTCGAGTTCTCGAAGCGGTGGGGGAGCATGCCCGCGGGCGAGTTCGAGACCGGGAACCTGACGATCGCCCTGATGCAGGTCGACGCCTTCAACATCGAGTTCCGCCCCAACAACCTCCCGATCGAGTTCCACGTCGACGACTTCGAGGCCGCCAAGGCCGAGCTCGAATCCCGAGGCGTCGAGTTCAAAGGCGACACCCTCGATTCCGGCGTCTGCTACCAGGCCTTCTTCAACGATCCCGACGGCAACGCCCTGGCCATCCACCATCGTTACGCGCCAGCCGACCCCGCAAGCTAAATTTGCATCCAACGCGGTGGCAGTAGCTCAGTTGGTAGAGCTCCGGCTTGTGGTGCCGGCGGTCGCGGGTTCGAATCCCGTCTGCCACCCCTCTTCTTTTAAGGGTCGCGCATCGCGTTAGCTGCCGCGGCGCGACAATTAGGCCGTTGCCGCGGGAACACCTCCACCTCCTGCGAGAAGCTTCAACTCTGGCTTTCGACTGCCGGCGAGACGCTGATCGGCAAGGTCTCGAAGGGCAGTGACGTTGGCGAGGATCGCGGAGGTTGCTGGGTTCACCGACTCATCGTCGTGGGAGCCCCGATTTCCAAACTTGCGCAGACGGTGCAGGGTCCCAACCTCAAGGTCATCTATCACTTTGTGCTGATGAAGCCGGTCAATTTTGTCCTCAACCGACATTCCCTTCTTGAGATGGACGTCTTTGACATCTGCAATCTCTCGGCAGAACCGCTCGACCGCCTTGCGTACGGCGCCAGCACAGGACTCTCGCTTCGCCAGTTCTCCCTCTGCATTTGCCTCGGCGTAGTTGAGTAATTCATCAAGCCGACCCTCGGCCAACGCAATCTGTGGATCTGGGCCGCTCCCGCGCTCGAAAACGTACTTCGTAAACGAGTCCACCGCCGCGAACTGAGCCTCAACCTGGCTAGCGAATCGGCGCTCGTGGGTCATCACGATGACCTGACGGTTACGGCTGATTCGGGCCAATAAGTGTATGAGTCCCTCTTCGTGACCTTGGTCCATTGACTGTACGGGGTCGTCGAGCATCATCATTGCCCAGCCTGGATTGCGATCTACGCGCTGAGAGAAGTAGAGACTCAGTCCAAGGCAGTTTCCCTCCGCCTCGCTGAACATGGTGACCGGATTCACGGGCTGGCCATGAGAAGTAGCGGCTAGTGCGGCTTGCCGCCTTTTGGTGTCGCGAATCGATATGCCGGAGATCTTGATGTGGTGGCCGGGGCTCAGCTCCTCGTAGTAGCGCGCGATATCTCCGCTAAGCGTCTTGAGTGCCGCTGCCATTTTTGCCTTCTCGGCTGTCTCCAATTCCGTCACAAGGACCCGCAATTGCTCCTGCTGATTACGTAACCGCCATGCTGCCTCCACTGCGCTGCCGTTCTCAGCCAGCAAAACAGCCATCTGCAATGCAGCTACCCGTTTCTTTTCGGATTCGTCGAGTCCCGAGAAACGCTTCGTGAGTTCCATCGCAACCGTCTCGACCTGTGCTCGCACCGTGGCATGGCGCTGGCGTATCTCTTCAATCGCCGACTCAAGTTCACTCACCATCCCGTGTAAGGCGCTGCTGTCACCGTGAATCCGACTTGCCGTTTCATAAGCAGCGAGAGCTGCATCGGAGAGCCGAGCGACCCGCGTCCGAATTGTTTCCAGCGCCCTCTGCTCTTCGGCGGCTACTTTCAGCGCCGCTGCGTCATCGTCGTCCTTGAGGGCCTCGAGGAGCAACCCTGCGGCGTCTGGGTTCATCGGGCCGGCGGCGAGTAGGGTGGCGAGCCCATCTTGCAGCTCACGGCGTGGGTCGCCCGGGGCCGGAGCGCTCGTCTTCTCAGCCTCTTGGCGCAGGGCTTCGCGACGGCCCTCCTCGAGGGTCTCCTGCTCACAAAAGGGACACACATTGGGGTGTTTGGAATCTATTAACTCCAAGCCCTGACTCGCGAACGCGCTACGTTGGTTAACCTCGTGCCAGGTTCGGTGCTTGGCTGCGTAGTCCGTTAGTCCACGTACCGCCTCTAGCGTTTCGGCAGCAGCGGAAGAAAGGTCTTTAGATCCGACCAGCAATGCGTCGAGACCTGACGGTCGCCGATCCCGAACGAGTAGGCGGTCAAGCTCCTCTTGAGCCTGGGCGCCGATGGTTATCCAGTCAGTGCCGATGTTGAGTCCAACGTAACCCGCAGCGCGGCTGCGTAGGTCGTCTGGGGCCTGATCCAGCGGGTCATTGCCCGGCTCAGTCAGGGGCTGCACCGCCCTCGTTACGCGCTCCCGCAGGCGCTTTACCCGCTCGTCTCGATCGGTGTCGGTGCGCAATCGCTGGAGTCGCTCGCGCAGTTGACCAAATCCTGCGAAGCCAAGAATGGCGCTAAGTTGCTCCCAGCGGCTTTGTTGCTCGCTATCAATTAAGGCTTGAATCTCGCATTGACCCAGGAATGGTCGGAAGGCGTCCTCAGTCCGTAAGCCGAGCACACTAACGTCGGGGGCTGGTTGACCATCGATAGTCAATTCAGTGGACTTGCCGACCAGCGCACGACGGACGACGTGGCGCTTACCGTTCTTGACCAGCACGACTTCAGCAAACGTGTCGACATCAGGGGATGCATGGACACTGCGAATCCACCCTGAGCCCTGGTACTCCCCTCGCGTCTTTGATCTCTCCTTGCGCACAATGCTGCCGAACAGAGCCCACTCAAATGCCTCCGTCAGACTGGTCTTTCCGGTTCCGTTCTCGCCAGAAAGCAGTACGACGTCACCGGAGAGAACGATCTCCGCTCTGTTGGGGTAGCCGCGGAAAGCCTGCACCACTATCCGCTCAAGCCTCATCGAGATGCTCCTGGAGGATCTGAGCCCATGCATCCTCAATTGATTCATCTCCTAGAAGTGCCTTTGCCAGTTGCTCCAATTCGGTCCCGAGTTTTGGCGTGATCTCTTCTAGCGCGCTTTTCAGGGGGTCTTCGGTCATCGCGCATGATGGTAGTGGCTGATTCCATTGGGGACCGAACGATTTTCTAAAAAATGAACCTAAATTTCCAGAGTAGTTGCTCCCCTCTATGCCAGCATCAAAGGTTTGACCTCGTGTCAACGAGGACTGGTGGAGAGACGGAGATCGGCCAGCTGTTGACGCTCCGACTGCCGCGCCTCTGGAAAGATTTGCCTGCGACGGGGGACCCAAATACACCGTGCTACATTGTCAACAATGACTGAGACCGCCAACGTATCGGTGCGTATGAGCCGGGAGACGACTGAGCGTATTCGGGCTCGGGCCGAGGCTCGGGGGGAGCGGCTTTCGGATGCTTTGCGCCGTTATGCCGAGGAGGGGGATCGGGCTGAGTCTCATCCGGGGATCGTGTTTCGGTCTGGGCCTTCGGGGCGACGGGCGGGCCTTGCCGGCGGCCCCGACGTTTGGGAGGTCTGTTGGGCGGCGCGTCAGTTGGGCGGGGGAAAGGGTGTTGCCGAGCGGCTTGCTGAGGATCTCTCGCTTACCCCTGACCGTGTGGCGGTGGCACTTCGCTATGAGGCCGAGTTTCCTGAGGAGATCGGGGCCAGGATTGCGCTGCACGAGCGTGAAACCGCCCACTTCGAGTCTGTCGCCGGCGACTGAGCTACCGCTCCTCCTGCTCGTCGCGTGAAGCTGCTGCTGGACGAGATGTACCCGGCTCGCTTGGCGGGGGCGCTGCGCGAGCGGGGCATCGACGCCGAGGGGGTTGACGAGCGCAGCCCGTTGCGCGGGCTCGCCGACGAAGAGTTGTTGGTGATCGCCGCTCGCGAGGGCCGAGCGCTCGTCAGCGAGAACGTCGCCGACTTCATGCGCCTGTACGGCGAGTGGGGCGCTGCCGGTCGCGGCCACGCCGGAATTGTGATCGCGCTGTCTTCGCGCTTCTCCCGCACCCCTGCCGGCTATGAGGTCTTCGTCGACTCGTTGGCCGAGCTCTGCGAGCAGCGCCCAGCGGATGAGGCGCTCGCCGACGCGGTCCACTTTCTGTCCCGTCCCTGACAACCGGAATACGCTGATCCTGTGCCGATCACCCTTCCCGGGATAAGTGCCGAGCGGCCTGCCTCTCCTTGGGGGTGGGTGGCGGTGGTGGGGGTTGTTGCCGGGTCGACGGCTTTGATCTATCCGCTGAAGTCGGTGGCGCCGGTGGTTTCGTTGGGGGTCGTCTACATCCCCGGGGTGCTGCTGGTCTCCAGCTGGTGGGGGTGGCGGTTGGGGCTGGTGGCGGCAGTGGCGAGCGCTTTGGCCTTCAACTGGTTCCACCTGCCGCCGACGGGGGAGTTCGGGATCGCTGCGGATAAGGATGCGGTGGCTCTTGTGGTGTTCGTGATCGTCGCTCTGGCCAGCAGCTCTTTGGCCGAGGTCGCTCGGGCTCGGGCCGGCGAGGCGGAGCGGCAGCGGGGGGAGACCGAGCAGGTGCTGGCGCGGTTGCGGGAGCTGGCGGAGGAGCGGGACCGGATGGAAGGGGAGGCGATCGAGGCCGGCGCCCTGCGGCGCAGCGACGAGTTGAAGACCGCCCTGCTGCGCTCGGTCTCTCATGACCTGCGGACGCCCCTGACCTCGATCATCGCCGCCGGGACGGCGCTCGACTCTCCCACCCTGACCGAGGAGGAGCGCCATCAGCTGAGCGAGGCGGTGGTCGCTGAAGGGGAGAGGCTCTCGCGCCTGGTCGAGAACCTGCTCGACGTCTCGCGGCTGGAGTCCGGCCTGGCGGAACCGCGGCTCGAGCCGGTCGACCTGACCGGCGTCCTGGGGGCGGCACGGGAGTCGCTCGGCGAGGACGCTGGCGTGGTCAGGCTCGGGATCGACGCCGAGATCCCCGCCCTCACCGCCGACCCGGTCCAGCTCGAGCGGGCCTTCGCCAACCTCCTCGCCAACGCGATCCGCCACGGAGGCGGGCAGCCGGTCCTGGTCCGCGCCCGCGAGGTCGGCGGTCGCCTCGTTGTCCGCATCGTCGACCGCGGCCCTGGGATCCCGGAGCCGGAGCGGGAGCGGATCTTCGAACCCTTCTACCGCCGCGAGCACGGCGGTGGCTCCGGCCTCGGCCTGCCGATCGCCAAGGGCTTCGTCGAGGCGAGCGGCGGCGAGATCGCGGCCGAGAGCGTGCCCGGCCAGGGCAGCACCTTCGTCGTCTCCTTCCCGCTCGGGGAGGAGCGGTGAACGACCAGCCCCGCATCCTCGTCTGCGACGACGAGCCGCAGATCGTCCGCGCTCTGCGGGTGATCCTCCGCGACGCCGGCTTCGAGGCGGTGCCCGCGGCCAGCGGCGAGGAGGCGCTCGACCTGGTGGCGGTGCGCCCGCCCGAGGCGGCGGTCGTCGACCTGATGCTGCCCGACCTCGACGGGGTCCAGGTGACGCGGCGGATCCGCGAGTGGAGCGAGATGCCGATCATCGTCCTCTCGGCGATCGGCGACGAGGACAAGAAGGTCGAGGCGCCGGCCGCCGGCGCCGACGACTACGTGACCAAGCCGTTCGGGCCGCGCGAGCTGGTGGCGCGGCTGGAAGCGGCCCTGCGCCGGGCGCGGCCGGAGACGGGGGAGCCGGCGATCGAGGTCGAGGGCTTGGAGATCGACCTCGCCGCCCGCCTGGTCCGCCGCGACGGCGAGGAAGTCCACCTGACGCCGACCGAGTTCGAGCTCCTCCGCGTCCTCGCCCGCAACCGCGGCCGGCTGATGACCCACCGGGCGCTGCTGGTCGAGGTCTGGGGGGTCGAGTACGAAGACGACCTGCAGGTGCTCCGTGCCCACGTCGCCAACCTGCGCCGCAAGATCGAGCCGCCGGACGGCCCGCGGTTTATCCGTACGGACCCCGGAGTCGGGTACCGCTTCGCAGCGTAGTTCCGTGGTTCCTTTCGGTCGCTGGCCGACCGAAAGGAACCACGGAACGTCTTCACGAAATCTGTATACGGCCGGGCCGCCTCTTCACGCGGGCTTGACGGGCGCGGGCGCATGATCGACGTGTGTCCGTCTCCATCGTCAAGGAACGCTTCGGCCCCGCAGGCCCGCTGGAAGCGGGCGCCGCGCGGCGCGCTCCCGGCCGCACCAAGGCGCAGGCGGCTCTCGCCCTCGGCGCCCTCGGCGTCGTTTTCGGCGACATCGGCACCAGCCCGCTCTACGCGGTGCAGGCGGTCTTCAACCCCGCCGATCCCCACCCGGTGGCGGAGACGCGGGCGAACGTCTACGGCGTCGTCTCGCTGATCTTCTGGGCGGTGACGATCGTCGTCACGCTCAAGTACGTGCTGCTGGTGATGCGCGCCGACAACGAGGGCGAGGGCGGGATCATGGCCCTGATCACGTTGATCCGGCGCGGCGGCCTGCCGGGCGGGCGGCGGACGACGGCGGTCCTCGCCGCGCTCGGCATCTTCGGCGCCTCGCTCTTCTTCGGCGACAGCATGATCACCCCGGCGATCTCGGTCCTCTCCGCGGTCGAAGGCCTGAAGGTCGTCGAGCCCTCGCTCGGCAGCCTGGTCGTCCCCCTGACGGCGGCGATCGTCGTCGTCCTCTTCGCCTCGCAGCGCTTCGGGACGGCGGCGGTCGGCCGCCTCTTCGGGCCGATCATGGTCGTCTGGTTCGCGGTCATCGCCGCCTGCGGCGTCTCCGGCATCGCCGCCCACCCGCAGGTCCTCGCCGCGCTCTCGCCCACCTACGCGCTCGAGTTCCTGGTCGGCAACTTCGGCACCGCCTTCTTTGCCCTCGCCGCGGTCGTGCTGGTGATCACCGGCGCCGAGGCCCTCTACGCTGACCTCGGCCATTTCGGCCGGCTGCCGATCACCACCGCCTGGCTCTTGATGGTCTTCCCGGCGCTGATCCTCAACTACATGGGACAGGGGGCGCTGCTCCTCGACCAGTCCGGCGGCCCGGTCAGCGGCACCTTCTTCCTCCTGGTCCCGGAGTGGGGGCGGGTGCCGATGGTCCTGCTCGCCACCGTCGCCACCGTGATCGCCTCGCAGGCGGTCATCACCGGCGCCTACTCGGTCGCCCACCAGGCGGTGCAGCTCGGCTACCTGCCCCGGCTGCGGGTCATCTACACCTCGGCGAAGACGATGGGGCAGATCTACGTGCCCTGGATCAACTGGCTGCTGATGGCCGCGGTCCTGACCCTGGTCTTCGCCTTCCGCACCTCCGGCGCCCTCGCATTCGCCTACGGCACGGCGGTGACCGGGACGATCACGATCACCACCCTGCTCTTCTTCTACATCGTCCGCCGCCAGTGGGGGAAGCCGCTCTGGCTGGTCGCCGCCGCCGCCGGCGCCTTCCTCACCGTCGACCTGCTCTTCCTCTCCGCCAACCTGACCAAGATCACCCACGGCGCCTGGTTCTCGCTGCTGATGGGGCTGGCGATCTTCACCGTGCTGACCACCTGGCAGCGGGGGCGGCGACTGGTCTCCGAGCGGCGCCGGCGGCAGGAAGGCTGCCTGCGGACCTTCGTCGAGGAGCTGCACTGTGCCCAGCCGCCGCTGCGCCGGTCCCCCGGCACCGCCGTCTTTCTCAACCGCAACAAGGCGACGACGCCGCTGGCGATGCGCGCCAACGTCGAGCACAACCGGATCCTCCACGAGCACGCCGTCATCCTCTCGGTCGAGACGCTGCCGGTGCCCGCGGTCGCCGGCGCCGAGCGCTTCGCAGTCGACGACCTCGGCTACAGCGACGACGGCATCAGCCACCTCACCGCCCGCTTCGGCTACCTCGAGCAGCCCGACGTCCCCGCCGCGCTGCGCGAAGCCGCCACCGCCCTCGCCCTGCCGCTCGACCCCGACGAGGCCTCCTACTTCCTCTCGACTGTCGAGCTGCGGCCCGGCGAGGGACCCGGGATGGCGCAATGGCGCAAGCGCCTCTTCCTTGCCAGCTCCCACGTCAGCACCGACGCCGCCGACTACTTCGCCCTGCCGCGCGAGCGCACGGTGATCATGGGCTCGCTCGTCGAGGTCTGACGCGGGATCTCGAAATCGGGAGGTTTACGAAGAAGGTGTTGCGTGGTACAAGTACCCAATCTTAGGTAGAGGCGGAGAGGTCGACAGCCGGAGCTTCCGGCGTGGGGCACCGACGTGGGTGGCGCTCGGTTGCGCCTTGCTGGCGCTGCTACTCGCCCCTGGATTCGCCGCCGCGGACCCGGCGGTCGATGCCCATGGGAGCGTCGAACAGGTCTACGCGACCGGTCTCACCCCGGGCGCCCAAGTCTCTCTATATGACAGTGGAGGCGTCGAAGTCGCGAGCAGGACCGTCAACGAACTCGGCGGGGTCCTCTTCCGCAACGTCGCCCCCGGCGCCGGCTACACCGTCGGCCTTACGTCGGGCGGGCCGCGGTCGGATCCCCTGCAGGTGCTGACGACCCAGTCGGCGCCGCCCAGCACCTCCCTTTATGGCCAGTCGATCCCGGCGAGCGGATACGGCTACCTGACCACCCGCGACGGGACCAAGCTGGCGATCGACGTCCACCCGCCGCAGGACGTCACGCACGTGCTGCCGGGGGTCGAACTGCCGCCGATCCCGAGCGGGCCGACGCCGACCCTGATCGAGTACTCCGGCTACGGCTACGCCGACCCGGCCGGCCCGCAGAGCGGGATCTCGATCATCGCCAACCTGATGGGGTTCACGGTGGTCGACGTCAACATGCGCGGCACCGGCTGCTCGGGCGGCGCCTTCGACTTCTTCGAGCCGCTGCAGAGCCTCGACGGCTACGACGTCGTCGAGACGATCGCCGCCCAGCCCTGGGCCCTGCACCACGAAGTCGGGATGATGGGGATCTCCTACGGCGGCATCAGCCAGCTCTTCACCGCCGCCACCCAGCCGCCGCACCTCTCTGCAATCTCGCCGCTATCGGTGATCGACAACACCCAGACGACGCTGTACCCGGGCGGCATCCTCAACAACGGGTTCGCGCTCGCCTGGGCCGAAGAGCGGGTCCACGACGCCGAAGCGGCGGGGCCGAGCTCCGGCCAGGCATGGGCCTACAAACGCGTCCAGGAAGGCGACCCGACCTGCACGGCCAATCAGGCCCTGCATCCGGAGGCGGTCGACCTGCTGAAAAAGGTCGAAGAAAACGACCACTACAAACCCGAGGTCGCCGACCCGCTCTCGCCGATCACCTTCGTCGACAAGATCAAGGTGCCGACCTTCATGGCCTGCCAGTGGACCGATGAGCAGACCGGCGGCCACTGCCCGGCCCTCGTTCGCCACTTCACCGGCACGAACAAGAAGTGGTTCACCTTCACCAACGGCACCCACATCGACTCGCTGGACCCGGCGACCTTCAACCGCTGGTTCGACTTCCTCCAGCTCTACGTCGCCAAGCGACCGCCGATCCTCGCCTCGGCGGCGGTCAAAGCCGCCGCCCCGCTGATCTTCCAGGAAGCGATGGGGATACCGGGGGTGACGCTGCCGGCGGACCCGATCCAGCTGCTGCCCACCTACGGGACGGCGCTCTCGGCTTTCGAAAGTCAGAAGCCGGTCCGGGTCCTCTTCGACAGCGGCGCCGGAGGGCTCTCCCCGGGGCGGCCCTATCCCGGCTTCGAGAAGTCCTTCGACGACTTCCCGGTTCCCGGCACCCAGGCCAAGGCCTGGTACCTCTCGCCCGGGGGCAGCCTGGGCGGCAGCCCGCCCACCGCCGGCGGCGCAGACGAATTCACCTGGGACGCCGGCGCCCTGCCGCGGACCGACTTCAGCGGCGACACCGCCTCCGGCGAAGGTGGCCTCTGGACCGCCACCCCCGAATACCACTGGGCGCAGAGCCCGCCGGGCAGCGCCGTCTCCTACCTGACCGCTCCGCTGGGCGCCAACACCACGGTCCTCGGGGCCGGGGCGGTCAACCTCTGGGTCCGCTCCTCGACCCCCGACGTCGACCTGCAGGCGACGATCAGCGAGGTCAGGCCCGACGGCAAGGAGACCTTCGTCCAGAACGGCTGGGTCCGGGGCAGCGAGCGCAAGCTCGACGCCGAAAAGAGCACCGCGCTGGAGCCGGTGCTGAGCCTGCGCGAAGTCGACGACTCGCCGCTGCCGCCCGACCAGTTCGTCCCGGTCACGATCCCGCTCTACTACGAGGGTCACGCCTACCGCGCCGGTTCGCGGATCCGGGTGACGATCGCCGCCCCCAATGGCACCCAGCCGATCTGGGCTTTCGACCAGACCGAGCCGGAAGGCGGCAGCGCCCAGGTCGCGATCGCCTACGGCGGGGGCACTCCCTCGAACCTGCTGCTGCCCGTCGTCCCCGGGGTCAGCGTCCCGACCGGCCTGCCCCCGTGTCCGAGCCTGCGGGGCGAGCCGTGCCGCGGCTACGAAGCCTTCGTGAACCAGCCGGCGTCGCCCTGAGCGATACGGGCTAGGGTGGCCGTTATGGAGACGGTCCTGGTCAGCGGCGGGTCGGGGTATCTCGGAGGGCGGTGCGTCGTCGAGTTGCTGCGGCGCGGCTACGCGGTGCGGACGACCGTGCGTGACCTCGCCAAGGAGGGGGAAGTGCGGGCGCGCGTCGGGTCGGAGGTGGACCCAGGCGACCGGCTCACGGTGCTGGCGGCGGACCTGCGCTCCGACGACGGCTGGGCGGAGGCGGTTGCCGGCTGCGACTACGTCCTCCACGTCGCTTCGCCGTTCCCGGCGGCGCAGCCGAAGGACCCCGACGAGCTGATCGTGCCCGCGCGGGAGGGGACCCTGCGGGTGCTGTGCGCCGCTCTCGACGCCGGTGTCAAGCGTGTGGTCGTCACCTCCTCGGTGGCGGCCGTACGCGGCAGCGCCGACTCCGCCCCGGCGCCGTTGACCGAGGCGGACTGGTCGGACCCCGACGACGCCGCGCTCACTCCTTACGCGCGCTCGAAGACGATCGCCGAGCGGGCCGCCTGGGACCTGGTGCGCGAGCGGGGGGAGGAGGAGCGGCTGGCGGTGGTCAACCCCGGCGCGATCCTCGGCCCGGTTCTCGGCGGCGAGAGCTCCACCTCGCTGCAGATGGTCGAGCGGCTGCTGAAGGGGATGCCGGGAACGCCGCGGATCGGCTTCAGCGTCGTCGACGTGCGCGACGTCGCCGATCTCCACATCCTTGCGATGACCGCTCCCGAAGCTGGTGGCGAGCGCTACCTGGCGGTCGCCCGCTTCCAGTGGATGGCTGACGTCGCCAAGGTCCTGCGCGAGCGCCTCGGGCCGGAGGCGGCGAAGGTGCCGAAGCGCTCGCTGCCGAACTTCCTGGTCCGGGCGATGGCGCGCTTCGACCCGGCGGCGCGCTCGGTCCTCGGCCAGCTCGGCAAGCGGGTCGAACTCTCCAACGCGAAGGCGCGGGCGCTGGGCTGGGAGCCGCGCCCGGTCGAGGAGACGATCGCCGACACCGGCAGGAGCCTGGCGGCATGAAGATGCGCGCGGCGGTGCTGGAGGAGTTCGGGGAGCCGCTCGCCGTGCAGGAGGTCGAGCTGGCCGAGCCGCGGGCCGGCGAGGTGCTGGTCCGGCTGCACGCCTGCGGCGTCTGCCACACCGACCTCTACACCGCCTCCGGCGCCGACCCGTCCGGCTACGCGCCGACCGTGCTCGGGCACGAGGGTGCCGGGGTGGTCGAGGCGGTCGGCCCCGACGTCGGCTCGCTGGCGCCCGGCGACCACGTCGTCACCCTCTTCTCGCCCCAGTGCCGCGAGTGCGTCCACTGCCTCGACGAGCGCACCAACCTCTGCCTGGCGATCCGCGAGGAGCAGAACAAGGGGCACCTGCCCGACGGGACGACGCGGATATCCCGCGACGGCGAGGAGATCCGCAGCTTCATGGGCTGCTCGACCTTCGCCGAGTACACGGTGATGCCGGAGATCGCGCTGGCGAAGGTGAGCGCGGAGGCGCCGTTCGAGCACGCCTGCCTGTTCGCCTGCGGGCTCTCGACCGGCCTCGGCGCCGCGATCAACACCGCCGACGTGCGGCCTGGCAGCACCTGCGCTGTCTTCGGCGCCGGCATGGTCGGCCTCGGCGCGGTCGCCGGCTGCCGCCTGCAGGGGGCCGAGCGGATCATCTGCGTCGACCTCTCGCCGCAGCGGCTGGAGCTGGCCCGCGGTCAGGGCGCCACCGACCTGCTCGAGGGCGGGGAGGGGGCGGTCGAGCAAATCCTCGAGATGACGGGCGGCTTCGGCGCCGACTACACCTTCGAGGCGACCGGCAACGTCGCCGTGATGCGCGAAGCGGTCGAAGCGGCGCGGATGGGCTGGGGTCTCTGCACCGTCGCCGGCGTCGCCGGCGGCGGCGAGACCCTCGATGTCGTCCCGCGCCTGCTGATCACCGGCCGCCGCATCGCCGGCTCCTCCTTCGGCGGCGTCAAGGGTCGCGACCAGGTCCCGGCCCTCGTCGACCGCTACCTGGCCGGCGAGATCGACCTCGACCCCTTCGTCTCCCACCGGATCAGCCTCGACGAAGTCAACCGCGGCTTCGAGCTGATGGAGGCCCAGGACGGCATCCGCAGCGTCATCGAGTTCGCCTAGGCCAACCGCTTCGTTCCTCATCCTGTACTTGTTGCAGTAGCGAGGGACCGGCTATCGTGGCTGGACAGTGAGACCAGTCACCACTCGCTTCGCTGCGGCCCTCGCGGTCGCCCTCTTCGCCCTCGCAGGCGCGGTTTCGGCCGCCCAGGCGGAGAACGAAGTCGTCTACAGCTGCGATCTCGACGTCTGTCTACTCGACCCCGCCAACCCGGGAGCGGTCACCAACCTCTCCGACAACGGCGCCACCAGCTTCGACGAAAAGCCGATCTGGTCGCCGGACGGGACCAAGGTCGCCTTCGTCAGCGACTTCACCAGCACGGGGCGCGGTGAAAAGCAGGTCTTCGTGATGTCGACTACGGCCACCGGCCAGGACGTCAACCTCGCCACCCAGATCACCCACTTCCCCACCGAAAGCAAGCCGATCGACGACCTCGCCTGGTCGCCGGACGGCAGCCGTATCGCCCTCACCCGCGGCAGGAACGAAGGCGACGACAAGGTCTGGGTCGTCAACGCCGACGGCACCAGCACCTTCCCGCTGGAGATCGGTGGCGGCGGCGCCAAGCGGCACCCGACCTGGTCGCCGGACAGCTCGAAGATCGCCTACGCGGTGGTCAAAAACGAACCCGAACAGATCTTCATCGCCTCTTCGCAGGGCGGCATCGGCCAGCCGCTCGCCAACGGCGTCGGGCACGAACCGAACTGGTCGCCGAACGGCTCCCACATTGCCTTCGACGCTTTCCACTCCGGCGGCTTCGGCTACGTCGACCTCCACATCGTCAACCCCGACGGCAGCGGCACGCCGCTGATCGTCCCGCCCAGCCCCTACACCGAGTGGACCTTCAACGCCTGGTCCCCAGATAGCGGCCGGATCGCCTATCGCGCCACCGCGGCGAGCGGCGCCACGGTCTACCGGGTGATGAACGCCGACGGCAGCGCCGACCACCCGCTGGCGAGCCCCGGCGAAGGCGACGCCCGCAGCGCCTCCTGGTCGCCGGACGGCTCGCGGATCGTCTTCGAAGGCGCCCTGATCGGCGACATCAACGCCCGCAACCTCTACGTCGCCAACGCCGACGGCTCCGGCGGCGCCCAGCCGCTGACCAGCACCGGCAAAGCCGAGGACCCGGCCTGGCGCGTGGTCACCTCGACGCCGCAGGCACCGCCGCCGCATCCCGGCGCCGAGAAGCCGAAGGTGGTCTGGATCACGAACCGGATCTTCTGGAGCGGCGGCGGCCCGGTCTACGTCGCCTTATATTTCTGCCCCGTCGCCCACTGCGACGTCTCGACGACGGGCAAGGCGAAGGGTGCGGTCGCCGCCGGTCTCAGGTTCCGGCCAGCGGCGACGGGCGTTCTCGCCAAACCCAAAGGCGGCAAGAAGAAACCGCCGAAGCAGGTGCTGGTCGGCAAGGGCAAGACGCGGATCCCGGGCGGGGTGACGCGAAAAATCGCGATGCGCCTCAACAAGACCGGAGTCGCCCTGCTGAAGCAGCGCGGCAAGGCGACGATCAAAGTGACGCTGAAGACGCGGATCGACGGCCAGGCAGGCGTCATCACCAGCAGGCACACGATCCACGTCGTCTTCAAGAAGAAAAAGAAGCCGAAGCGCTGATTCAGCGCAGCTCGTCGAGCGATTTGACCTCGAGGTCGAAAGGCTCGTCGGCCGCCCGTCGGCGCCGGTAGGGCGAGACGGTGACGCGGTGGGTTTCGCCGCAGGGACAAGGGACCTCGATCGGGCTCGTGTCCGCCGAAGGGTCGGTGTCGACTTTGAGGCGGCGGAGGGTGCCGGTGGTCTTGCAGCCGAAGGAGATCACCCAGCCGAAATCCTGCGGTTCCCGGCGTTTGCCCTGACGGTGCGGTTGCGGCATCCGCGCATCCTCCCTGTTTCGGGGCAAAGACTGCGTCGCGGTGGGTCCCGTGGGATAGTGACCGAGGAACGACTTAGGAGGAGATGATGGCGCTCGAAGCAGCAGCAGATCGCGGGACGAGGCCGCAGGCGCTCGAGGCGCCGACCGTCGCCGCGGCCTTCCAGGTGACCGCGGCCGAGAACGCCGGCGGCACCGCGATCCGCACCAAGGACGACGAGGTGACGATCAGCTGGGCCGAGTACGCCGAGCGGGTGCGCGCCGTCGCCGGTGGGCTGGCCGCGCTCGGGGTCGGCCGCGGCGACACCGTCGGGATCATGCTCACCAACCGGCCCGAGTTCCACCTTGCCGACACCGGCGCGATGCACCTCGGCGCGACGCCGTTCTCCGTCTACAACACCCTCGCCTCCGAGCAGATCGAGTTCCTCGTCGCCGACGCCGGCTGCCGGGTCGTCTTCACCGAGCAGGCCTTCCTCGAGAAGGTGCTGGCGGTGCGCGAGGCGGTCGAGACGCTCGAGCACGTGGTCGTCGTCGATGACGGGCGCGGAGTGGGGACGATCTCCCTCGACGAGCTCGAGGGGATGGAGGCGGAGGGGTTCGACTTCGAGGCCGCCTGGCGGGCGGTCGAGCCGGACGACCTGGCGACGCTGATCTACACGTCCGGCACGACCGGGCCGCCGAAGGGCGTGCAGCTGACGCACGCAAACGTGATGGCGGCGTTCCAGTCCTTCGACGAGGTGCTGCGGCTCTCCGGCGAATCGCGCCTGGTCTCCTGGCTGCCGATGGCCCACGTCGCCGAGCGCAACGCCACCCACTACGCGCCGATCGCCTTCGGCGCCTGCGTCACCTGCTGCCCCGACCCGCGCCAGGTCGTCGCCTATCTGACGGAAGTGCGACCGCACTGGTTCTTCGCCGTGCCGCGGGTCTGGGAAAAACTGAAGGCGGCGCTGGAAATCGGGATCGCCGCCGACCCGGACGCCGCCCGCCAGCAGGCAGTCGACCGGGCGCTGGAGCTGGGCCGTCTCAAGGTCGAGGCGGAGCAGTCGGGCGGCGAGCTGCCCGAGGACCTGGCCGCCGAGCACGCCGAGGCCGAGGAGCGGGTGCTCTCCGAGCTGCGGCAGCGGGTCGGCCTCGACCAGCTGCTGATCGCCAACGTCGGCGCGGCGCCGACGCCGCGCGAGACGATCGAGTTCTTCCTCGCGATGGGAGTGCCGCTGGCCGAGCTCTGGGGGCTCTCGGAGACGACCGGCGTCGGCGCCTGCAACCTTCCCGGGGCGATCCGGCTCGGCACCGTCGGTCCGGCCGCCCCGGGGGTCGAGCTGAAGCTGGCCGAGGACGGCGAGGTGCTGATGCGCGGCGGGACGGTGATGTCCGGCTACCGCAACGACCCGGAGAAGACCGCCGAGGCGATCGACTCCGAGGGCTGGCTGCACACCGGCGACGTCGGCGAGTTCGACGCCGACGGATACCTGCGGATCGTCGATCGCAAGAAGGAGCTGATCATCAACGCCGCCGGCAAAAACATGTCGCCGGCCAACATCGAGTCGCAGATCAAGGCGGCGAGCCCGCTGATCGGCCAGGTCTGCGCGGTCGGCGACAACCGCCCCTACAACGTCGCCCTGATCGTCCTCGACCCCGACTTCGCCCCGGTCTTCGCCCAGCAGCAGGGGATCGGGGAGACCTCGCTGGAGAAGCTGGCGGCAGAGCCGGCGATCCGGGCCGAGATCGAGGCTGCGGTCGAGCGCGGCAACGCCGGCCTCTCGCGGGTCGAGCAGGTGAAGCGCTTCGAGTTGGTGCCGGGGGAGTGGGCGCCCGGCGGCGACGAGCTGACCCCGACGATGAAGCTGAAACGGCGCCCGATCGAGCGCAAGTACGAAGCCGAGATCGAGGCGCTCTACGCCTAAGATCGAGGCGCTCTACGCCTAGAAGAAGCGCGACCGGGTAGGCGGTCGCCATGAGCGATTTCACGATCGTCAACGCCGACGAGGTCGAGGACGCCTACGCCGACAGCGACGTCCCCGGCGAGTTCCGGGCGCTGAGCAAGGCACTGGGGACCGAGCAGGTCGCGGTGACCCTGATCCGCGTGCCGCCCCACTCGGACTTCGAGCAGGGCAGCGGCCACCGCCACGAGCAGCAGGAGGAGCTCTACATCGTCGGGCGCGGCACCCTGACTATGCGCTTCGGCGACGAGGTCCGCGAGCTCTCGGCCGGCTCGGTCGTCCGCGTCCCGCCCGAGACCGTCCGCTCGCACCGCAACCTCGGCGACGAGCCGGTCGAGCTCTGGGCGGTCTCCCGCAGGATCGAGAACTCCGACTCGGAGAAGGTCGAGGACTTCTGGGAAGCATCACCGGAGGCGAAGCAGACCTCGCGTTAGCCGCCTCCTGATTCTCGCGGTGATACGGTCGCGCGCGGTGAGTCCGTCTACCAGTCAAGCTGGCGGCCGCCGTCCAGTCATGCGCTTGGCCCTGACGACGGGGCTACTCGCGATTCTGGCGGTGGCAGCTTTCAAGCCTGCGAGCGCCTCGGCGGCGTCCTGCCCGGTCATCCCGGGGGTCTTCGCCACCTCTTGGGGTGGCGGCAGCGGCAGCTTCGGCGACGACACTCATTGGAGCAACGGCACCCCGACCAGCTCCTGCGACGTCTCGATCGTCGCCGCCGGCGACTACACGGTGACGATGACCGCCGGCGCCAACGCGAAGAAGTTCACCCTCGGCGGGATCGGCTCGACTCCTCATCTGGTGATCTCCGACCAGAGCCCGAACACGAATCTCGACGCGCAGCCCGAAGGGATCGCGATCGCCGCGGGCGCCACGGTGACGCTCACCTGTACCGCCTTCGGCTGCCCCGGGGGCGGCCCTCATATCTACAGCGGTGCCAGTCCGTTCACCAACACGGGGACGGTCACCGTCGACTCGAACACCGGCGGCGCTGCTGTGGTCGGGGGCGCGATCACCAACACCGGCACGATCGCCTTCGAACAAAGTGGCAGTCTCAGCGGGGTGGTCGTGAACCAGGGCTCGATCAGCGTCGCCGACGGCGCCACCGTCACCAACCAGGGCAGTTCCTGCTCGGACCCAGGCGCCTCGGTGAAGAACGACACCGGGGGCCTGATCGACGGTGGCGTCACCGGGGTGCTCAGCGTCAGGAACTTCGAGCAGGGCGATGGCGTCACCAAAGATGTCCTGATCCCCTGCGGTGGCACCCTCAGCTACAGCGGCGGCGGCGCCAGCGAAATCCGTGCTACCGGCGGGTTCAACCTCGTCGGCGAAACGCAGGAGGGCCAGAACCTGACAATCAGCGCTGAAAGCAGCAACACGAACGCCGTCCTCCAGGGCCCTTTCACCAATAACGGCGCAATCACGCTGACCTGCCCGGCGTTCGGCTGCAACGGGGGGCCTAGCGGCGGTGTCGGATTCGACGTCAACGACGAGGACTTCGTCAATGCCGGGACCTTCACCGTCGACGGCTCCTCGGGCACCGGGGCCTCGGTGGGTCCCAACTCCGACGGCACCCTCACCAACACCGGGACGATGAGCTTCAAACAGAGCGCTCGCCTCAAAGGGCCGGTGACCAACCAGGGTGCGATCAACATCGCCGACGAAAAGTTCGTCAGCTCCTTCGGTGACTCCTGCGGTGATGGCAGCTCCCGCGTCAAAAACGACACCGGCGGTTCGATCAACGCCAGCGGCAGCGGCTTTCTCAAAGTCAACTTCTACGAGCAGGGGAACGGAACCACCAGCGGGACGGCGCCGGTGCGGATCAACTGCGGCGGCAACCTCGCCTACACCGGCACGGGTGCCGGCACGGTGCAGGTGGATGCCAATCCGGTGGCGATGACCGGCAACGTCGCCGCCGGCCAGACGCTGCGGATCGTCGGCTCGATCAGCTCCGGGACCTTCACCAATGCCGGCCGCATCACCGGCAGCGGCACGATCAACGGCTCCGTCGAAAACAGCGGCGTCGTCGCACCTGGCGAAAGCCCCGGCACCCTCAGCATCACCGGCAGCTACGTTCAGGCCGCCGGGGGGCGCCTCGAGATCGAGGTCGCGGGGACCGGGGCCGGGCAGCATGACGTGCTCGCGGTGGGCGGCAGTGCCAATCTAGGCGGCACCCTGGCGCTGATCCCGAGCGGCAGCTACGCGGATTCCGCCGCGATCGGCGACATCGTTTCCTTGCTCACTTACGGCGGCAGCACCCTCGGCCAATTCGCCCAGACCACCGTCAGCCCCGCACTGTCCTGCGGCAAGGTCTTCGCAACCAGTCTCGACGAAGGTGCGAAGGCAGTGAAGGCGAACGTCGTCGCCGGCAACCCCTGCCCGAGCGGCGGTGGCGGCGGGGGTACGGACCAGCCGCCGCCCTCGCAACCGAGTCCCGTCCCGAACACCAAGATCGGCGTTCACCCCGATGCCAAGCTCTTCACGACGAAGGCGAAACTGAAGGTGAAGATCACCTTCTCCGCCGACGTCGCCGGCGCCACCTTCGAATGCAAGCTCGACAAGGGCCCCTACAAGCCCTGCCGCTCACCGAAGTCCTTCAAGGTGAAGGCAGGCAAGCACACCTTCACCGTCCGAGCAGTCGGCCCGGGCGGCACCGACGCCACCCCGGCGACCACCAAGTTCAAGGTCATCCGCCGGCAGGGTTGATCCTGCGCTGAAGGTCTCGCGCCTAATCCGCGAGACCGCAAAAACCCGCGCTATAGACGGTTTTTTGCGGTCTCGGCGTCGACCGAATGTTTGACCCCGTCTCGATAGGAGGACTTCGGTTCTGTGCTAAGCAGTTCAGGCGTTAAAACGCATCTAATTCGTCCTTCTGCGTGAGGAGGTGGGAACTACGACATCTTCTAGCTCACGCTGCGCAGCGGGCAAAAAGTGCATTAACCAGCCTCAACCGACCTTTTTCTGAACTTGGGTTTCGCTCTATGGCTTTTCAAGCCGAGCCCGGAAAGGATTCATCTCCGGGTAACTTTGAGGTCATCTCTAGAAATTCCTAGTCCCTCTTTTGGGGAAGCGGCAAGGTTCTTTCGCATCGGCGCGGGGATGACCCAGGATGAAGTCGCCCATGTAAGTGGCCTTCACCCCACCCATATCTCCGAACTCGAGCAGGGAAGAGGAAACCCAACCCGCAGCACGGTCGAGAAATTCGCCAGAGCGATTGGTGTCCCTCTCGAGTACCTCTACAACCTCGAGGCCATCTTCGAGTGGAAAAGGAACCGGCGCAAGCAGGACTAGATTGGCCTTGGAGGGCCGATGCTCAACTCTTCCCATCCTGCTGCTGCACCTAGGCGCTGACCACCGCGCCGCCCGCGGCCGTTACGACCTTCTCGGCCAGGTGGGGCGGGACTTCCTCGTAGCGCTCGAGCTCGAGGGTGTAGTCCGCGCGGCCGCCGCTGATCGAGCGGAGGTCGGGGGCGAAGTCGAGGACTTCGGCCATCGGCACCTCGGCGCGGACCTCGGTGACGGCGCCTTTGGCCTCCATCCCGAGGGGGCGACCGCGGCGTGAGTTGAGGTCGCCGATGACGTCGCCGACCGCGTCGTCGGGGCAGCTGATCGTTAGCTTGATGATCGGCTCGAGGAGGGCGGGATCGGCTGCGGCCATCGCCTCCTTGAAGGCCATCGAGGCGGCGAGTTTGAAGGCCAGCTCGGAGGAGTCGGTGTCGTGATGCTTGCCGTCGACGAGGCGGACGCGGACGTCCTTGACCGGGTAGCCGGCGACGGTGCCGTGCTGCATCGCTTCGGCGACGCCCTTCTCGACCGCGGGGATGAAGCCGCCGGGGATCGCCGCGCCCTTGATCTTGTTGACGAACTCGAGGCCGCCGCCGTCCTCGCCAGGCTCGATCTCGATCGTGCAGTCGGCGAACTGGCCTTTGCCGCCGGTCTGCTTCTTGTAGCGGGCGTGGGCGGAGGCGGGCTGGCGGATCGTCTCCTGGTAGGGGACCCGCGGCGGGTGCAGCTCGATCTCGGCGCCGAAGCGCTCCCGCATCCGCTCGACCAGGACCTCGACGTGGACCTGGGTGAGGCCGGCGATGATCTGCTCGCCGGTCTGCGGGTCGCGGTGGACGTCGAGGGTCGGGTCCTCCTCGCTCAGCCGCCGCACTGCGGTCGCCGCCTTGTCCTCGTCCCCCTTCGTCTTCGCCTCGTAGGAGAACGCCATCACCGGCGCCGGCAGGTCCAGCGGGCGGACCGCGAGGTCACGCTGCTCGTCGCAGAGGACGTCGCCGGCCCGCGTCTCCTTCAGCTTCGCCACCGCGCCGATGTCGCCGGCCCCCAGCTCGGGGACCGGCTTCAGGTCTTTTCCCAGCGGCCGGCCGATCGGCCCGATCCTCTCCTTCTGGTGGCGGCTGACGTTGACCGCCTGGGTGTCGGCGTGGAGGGTGCCGCTGTAGACGCGGAAGACGTTGATGCGGCCGGCGTAGGGGTCGGCGGTGGTCTTGAAGACGTAGGCGACGAGCGGCCCGTCCTTGTCGGGGGAGACCTCGATCGCCCCACCGTTGCCGTCGAGCGCCGCCAGCGGGCCGCGCATCGCCGGCGAGGGCAGGTCCTCGACCAGCGCGTCGAGCAGCCGGTTCGTCCCCAGGTTCTTGGTCGCGACGCCGCAGGTGACGGGGAAGAGGTGCCCCTCGGTGACCCCGCGCTTGAGCGCGGTGACGATCTCGTCGTGGGCGATCTCCTCGCCTTCGAGGTAGCGCTCCATCAGCTCGTCGGAGTTCTCGGCGACCTCGTCCATCAGCTTCTCGCGGTACTCCTCGGCCTGGGGGAGGAGCTCCTCGGGGATCGGCACCGGTTCGGCGCCGCCGCGCTCGGCGCTCGGGTAGACGAAGGCCTCCATGTCGATCAGGTCGACGACGCCGCGCACCTCGCGCTCGGCGCCGATCGGAATCTCGGTGGCGACGACGTGGGGGCCGAAGGCCGCCTTCAGCGAGTCCAGCGCGGCGAAGAAGTCGGCCCGCTCGCGGTCGAGCATGTTGACGAAGACGAGGCGCGACAGCCCCTCCTCGTCGGCCCGCCGCCAGAGCCGTTCGGTCTGCACCTCGACCCCGGCGACGCCGTTGATGACGATGACCGCCGAGTCGGCCGCCCGCAGCGCCGCCGCGGCGTCGGCGACGAAGCTAGGGTCGCCGGGCGTATCGATCAGATTGATCTCGCGGTCGCTGTACGGGAAGCAGGAGACGCAGGCGTTGATCGAGAGGCCGCGCTGCTTCTCATCGGCCTCGTGGTCGGAGACAGTGGAGCCGTTGTCGACGCTGCCGAGCCGGTTGATCGCCCCCGCCTCGTAGAGCATCGCCTCGTGGAGGCTGGTCTTGCCGCTGCCGCGGTGGCCGATCAGAGCGACGTTGCGAATCCGATCTGCAGCCTTGTGCGACACGTAACGAAGGTACACCCGCGGCCGCCGCGCGTCGAGGCGCTTTTTCCCACCTCTGGTATCGAAAAGCGCCTTTCTAGAAGCGGGACTTGGTGATGTCGATGCGCCAGCCGAGCGTCTGCTCGTCGCGCGTCGCGCAGAGGATCTTGCGCCCGTCGGTGCGGACGTTGACGAGGCCGTAGACGAGGCCCGCGACCTTGCGGACGCCGCCCGTGTTTTCGATCTTGACGCTGCGGGAGAGCTCGGTCGAGAAGATCAGCGGCGAGAGCAGTTCGTCGTCGGCGATCTCCTGGTAGCCGCTGATCGCCGCGGCGGCGATGATCGCCGGCCGCGGGTGGTCGTAGCCCTCGTTGTCGCCGGAGGAGAAGACCGTCACCGCCGGGCTCATCGCTTTGAGGAAGGCAAAGGAGACGTCCTGGCTGCCGTGGTGGCAGGCCTTGCCGACGTCGCAGAGGAACTCGTCGCGGCTGCCGGCGTAGTCGGCGAGGAGGGCTTCCTGGCTGAGCCGGTTGAGGTCGCCGGTGAGGAGGACCCGGCAGGCCCCGTATTTCAGCGCCAGCAGCAGGCTGTTGCCGTTGGTGTTCTTCGAGTCGGCGGAGTCGTAGCGGCGGACCGCCGGTTTGCCGCCGACCTCGAAGCGGACCGGGGCGAGGACCTTGATCTCCGGCTCGCCGTCTTTGCCCGGCTCGAAGCCCGGCAGGTATTTGTCCTCGTTGGAGAGGCGGCGGATCGACGTCGGCTGGTTGTTGGTCCAGCGGGCGCCGACGGCGGCTCCCATGAATTCGCTCCAGTCGCCGGTCAGGGCCGGGTCGGCGCCGGGCTCCAGGGCGGCGGCAACTTCGTCGCGGTCGCCGACCAGCTGGGTGAAGAAGCTCTCTTTGCCGACTTTCTCGTAGGGGCCGAGGGTGCGTCCCCTCGTCCCTTTCTTCCACCAGCCGACGCCGGCGTGGTAGAGCGCCTTCACCCGCACCTCGTCGCAGTCGAGCTCGTCGGTCTTGTCGACTTCGAGCAGGTCGGTGAGGCCACCGTAGTGGTCGGCGTCGCAGTGGCTGGCGATGATCGCGTCGAGGACGATCCGGTCTTCGGCGTAGTCCTTGTAGAACTTCCAGTCGACGAAGTCGGCGGCGCTTTTGCCGGTGTTCTGTTTCGTCCGCCGCAGGCCGCCGTCGATCATCAGGTGACGCCCGTTCGGCGTCTTGATGAGGATCCCGTCGCCCTGTTCGACGTCGATGAAGTAGAGCTCGAGCAGCGGCTCGCCGCCGAGGGCGCTTTTGTCAACCCAGCCTTTGGTTTCGCGCCCCCGCGCCCGCACCTGGACGCGGTCGCCCGATTTGCCGAGGACTTCGACCTGGTCGCCCCAGAGGAGGTAGATCGAGTGCTTGCTGCCGGTCGGTTCGTCGAAGAGCGTCGTGGTCTCGGCGCTGACGTGGTCGATCGTTTTCGCCATCGTCGCCGAGTCTCGCGCCGATCGGGCGGAAAAGCAAAAATCCCTGAGTTCTCAAAGAGAGATCTGGTGCGTCACCATTCGCCGCGGCGGGCCTCGGCCCAGAGATCGATCTCGCCGTCGGCGGCGGTGAGGCGGTCGATCTCGGTCAACTCCTCGGCGCTGAGGTCGAGGTTGTCGAGCGCATCGACGTTCTGCTCCAGCTGCTCGACCGAGGAGGCCCCGATCACGAGGCTGGTGACGCGCTCGTCGCGGAGTGCCCAGGCGAGGGCCAGCTGCGCCAGCGTCTGGCCCCGGCGGGAGGCGAGCTCGTTCAGCTCCCGCAGCCGCCCGACCCTCTCCTCGCTGAGCCACTCGCGTTCGAAGGTTTCGCCACGGGCAGCTCGCGACCCCTCGGGGATGCCGTTGAGGTAGCGGTCGGTGAGCAGGCCCTGCGCGAGGGCGGTGAAGCCGATCACCCCGACCCCTAGCTCGGCGACGGTGTCGAGCAGGCCCTCGTCCTCGATCCAGCGGTTCAGCATCGAGTAGGAGGGCTGGTGGATGAGCAGGGGCGTGCCGAGGTCGCGGAGGATCGCCGCCGCCTCCCGGGTGCGCGCGGCGTCGTAGGAGGAGATGCCGACGTAGAGCGCCTTGCCCTGCCGCACGGCGGTGTCGAGCGCCCCCATCGTCTCCTCCAGCGGGGTGGAGCCGTCGAGGCGGTGGCTGTAGAAGATGTCGACGTAGTCGAGCCCCATCCGCGCCAGCGACTGGTCGAGGGAGGCGAGCAGGTACTTGCGGGAGCCGCCGCCCTGGCCGTAGGGGCCGGGCCACATGTCCCAGCCGGCCTTGGTCGAGATCACCATCTCGTCGCGGTAGGGGTGGAAGTCCTCGCGCATCAGACGGCCGAAGTTGAGCTCGGCGGAGCCGTAGGGCGGGCCGTAGTTGTTGGCGAGGTCGTGGTGGGTGATGCCGAGGTCGAAGGCGCGCCGGGCGATCGCCCGCTGCGTCTCGAAGGGCCGCTCGTCGCCGAAGTTGTGCCAGTAGCCGAGCGAGAGCAGCGGCAGGTCGAGCCCGGAGCGACCGCAGCGCCGATAGTCCATCTTTCCCTCGTAGCGGTCGGGGGCGGCGACGTAGCTCATCGCCTGCGGCTACCCCGCGCCGGTCGCGGCTAACCGAGCGGGCGCGCTTGCCAGAATCCCGCCGGTGATCGAGGCCGTCACCTTCGACTTCTGGAACACGATCGCGACGGTGCCGTCGGGGGCGATGTCGGCGGCGCGGGAGCGGGCGGTCGCCGCCGCCTGCGCCAGCCACGACGTCGAGGTCGAGGCGGACCTGCTGCTGGAGAGCCTCGAGCGGGTGGGGCTGGACTGGGAGCGCTCCTGGGCCGAAGGCCGGCACCTGCCCCCGCACGAGGCGGCGGCGACGCTGGTGCGGACGCTGGGCGTCGAGGGGGCGGCGCGGGAGATGGTCGCCGAGGCCTTCCTCGGCGCCGGCCGCGAAGTCGAGCTGAATTTCGCGCCTGGGATCGGTCCCTGCCTGGAGGGGCTGCGGGAGCGGGGGCTGCGGCTCGGGATCGTCTGCGACGTCGGCTTCAGCGGCGGCGAGCTGCTGCGGGGCCTACTCGAGGCCGAGGGCCTGCTCGTCCACTTCTCCGGCTGGGGCTTCTCCGACGAGGTCGGCCACTACAAGCCGGCACCGCAGATCTTCGAAGCGGCGCTCGGCGCGCTGGGAGCGCCGCCGGCGCAGGCGGTGCACGTCGGCGACCTGCGCCGCACCGACGTCGCCGGCGCCGCCGCGCTGGGGATGCGGACCGTCCGCTACCGCGGCATGAACCCCGAGGGCGACGCCGAAGCCGGGGACGAGGCCGAGTTCGTCCTCGACGGCCACGACGAGCTGCCCGAGGTCATCGACCGTCTCGCCCGGGTGGACGCCTGACGGTGTAGGCGTCGAGGTCCTTCGGGGCGCCCTTGGCGCTGAAGCGCCGCTTCTTCGCTTCGGCGGCGCCCGGAGCGAGCCTCTCCAGGGTGCGGCCGGAGACGAGGATCTCGCCCGGCTTCGCCGCCTCGGCGAGGCGGGCGGCGATGTTGACGTCGACGCCGAAGTAGTCGCCCCCGAGCTTGCGGGGGCGGCCGAGGTGGATGCCGGTGCGCAGCCGGGGGTGGTAGCCGTCGACCTCGATCTTCGCGGTCCGCGCCGCAGCCTCGAAGGCGGCCTCGACCGCATCGGGGGCGCCCCAGAAGGCGGCCATCAGCCCGTCGCCGAGCCGCTTCACCACCTCGCCCTGCCGCTCGATCACCGGCGGCTCGACTGCCTCGGCGAACTCCCGCAGCAGTCGCACCGCCGCCGCATCCCCGGCCTCCAGCGCCCAGTTCGAGAAGCCGACCAGGTCTGTGAAGAGGATCGCGACGTCGACCTTGCCGCGGCCGCGGTCCTGTTTCTCCGCCAGTCGTTGCCACGCCTGCAGCGCCGTCAGCCCGAGCTCGCCGGCGAACCCCGGCCGATCTCCCCGCAGCGAGACCAGCTGTCGGGCGGCGAGATCGGAGGGACGGCCGCGGGCGGTGGAGAGGTGGTCGATGTGGTCGTCGCCCCCGAGCGCCTGCTCACGCGAGCGCCGGATGAGCTCGACCAGCCGAGGGTCGCGGTTGAACCGGCGGACGGCGGCGCCGAAGCGCTTCGCGGGCTTCTCGCTCACCGGCGCAGACTCGCAGAACTCAGCGGCTCTTCAGCAACCGGCCGACCGCCTCCATCATCTCCTCGGTCTTCGCCTCGCGTGCCTCGGGGCTCTCGGCGCCGACGACGCAGTGGCGGGTGTGTTCGTCGAGGAGGGCGAGGGAGACCTTGTCGATAGCCGCCTGCGCGGCGGAGATCTGGGTGAGGATGTCGATGCAGTAGCGCTCCTCCTCGACCATCCGTTCGATGCCGCCGATCTGGCCGCCGATCCGGCGCAGGCGGTTCTTCACCTTCTCCTTGTTCTCGATGTAGCCGGGGTCCTCTTTTGCCGCCATCTCGTTCCTTTCGGGGTGACTCGGTTGGGGAGAGTATACCCCCTGCAGGTATATGCTACAGTCAATCCATGGATACCCCCCGCCCCTATATGAAAGTTGCTCTGTTCGTCCTCGGCCTGACGGCCGTCTTCGCCGTTTCGGTGGCAGTCGGATCGGCCTTTGACCCCGCAGACGGCGCAGGCGACGAAACGGAGGAAACGATGCAGGCTCACGCGATGGAGGCCGACGCTTCGCACAGCGCGGCGGAGGAGCCGGCCGGGCTCGGCATATCGGCCGACGGCCGCACTCTGCGCCTCGCTGCTACGCAGTTCGAGCGCGGCAGGGCTCAGCAACTCCGCTTCACGATCGAGGATGCCGACGGGCAGCCGCTGACCGAGTACGACGAGCTGCATGAGCGTCGCATGCACCTGATCGTCGTCCGCCGCGACGGCGCCGAGTTCCGCCACCTGCACCCAAAGATGGATGAGTCCGGGACCTGGAGTGTGCCGGTCAATTTCAAGGAGCCCGGGGTCTACCGCGCTTTCGCCGACTTCTCCGCCGACGGGGAGCAGGAGACGCTCGCCGCCGACCTCTTCGTTTCCGGCGGCAACTTCGAGGCGCACCCGTTCTCGGCGCCGCAGTCGCTCGACTCGGCCAACGGTTACGAGGTGCGCCTCGCGGCCGGCGAGCCGGGCGCCGGCGAGCACTCCGAGCTCAGCTTCGCGGTCAGCCGCGACGGCCGCCCGGTCGACGACCTCGCGCCCTACCTGGGGGCGAGGGGCCACCTGGTGGCCCTGCGCGAAGGCGACCTCGCCTTCCTCCACGTCCATCCCGAGGAGGGTGAGAGCGCGCCGAACGAGATCGTCTTCGATGCCACCTTCCCCACCGCCGGCCGCTATCGCCTATACCTCCAGTTCAAGCACGAAGGCGTTGTGCGGACGGTCGAGTACACGGTCGAGGTGGCGCGATGAGCCAGGCGGTCAAACCGAAAGAGGAGCGGCTGGAGCTGCCGATCGAGGGTATGACCTGTTCCTCCTGCGCCGGTCGGGTCGAGAAGAGCCTCAACGGGCTCGACGGCGTCGAGGCGACGGTCAACTTCGCGACTGAGCGCGCATCCGTCGATTTCGATCCCGAGCGGGTCGCGCCGGAGGAGCTGGTCGGCGCGGTGGAGATGGTCGGCTACTCGGCCTCGCTGCCGGCCCCCGCCGGTGCGGATCGTGGGGCGGAAGAGGAAGAAGCGGACCCGACCGCGGACCTGCGCCGCCGCCTGATCGTCGCCGCGGTCTTCTCGCTGCCGGTGCTGCTGCTCTCGATGATCGAACCGCTGCAGTTCGAAAACTGGCAATGGCTGTCGCTGCAGCTGGCCGTCCCGGTCGTCCTCTGGGCGGGCTGGCCCTTCCACAAAGCCGCCTGGCAGAACCTCCGCCACGGGGCGGTGACGATGGACACCCTGATCTCGATCGGGACGTTGGCTGCCCTCGGCTGGTCGCTCTACGCGCTCTTCTTCGGCGATGCCGGGATGAACGGGATGAAGATGCCGTTCGAACTCGTCCCCGAGCGCGGCGGCGGCAGCGACGAGATCTACCTCGAGGTCGCCTCGGTGGTCACCACCTTCATCCTTGCCGGCCGCTACTTCGAGGCGCGGGCGAAGCGGCGCGCAGGGGCGGCCCTGGAGGCGCTGCTCGACCTCGGCGCCAAGGACGTCGCGATCCTCGACGGGAACGGCGGCGAGCGACGCGTGCCGGTCGCCGAGCTGGCGGCCGGCGATCGCTTCGTCGTCCGCCCCGGCGAGAAGGTCGCGACCGACGGCGTCGTCGAGGAGGGCTCCTCGGCGGTCGACCAGTCGCTGGTCACCGGCGAGTCGGTGCCGGTCGAGGTCGGGCCCGGCGACGAGGTCGTCGGGGCGACGATCAACGTCGGCGGCCGCCTCGTCGTCCGCGCCACCCGGGTCGGCGAGGAAACCGCGCTGGCCCAGATCGCCCGCCTCGTCACCGAGGCCCAGAGCGGCAAGGCGCCGGTCCAGCGCCTCGCCGACCAGGTCAGCGCCGTCTTCGTCCCGATCGTCATCGCCTTGGCGGTGGCGACCCTCGGCTTCTGGCTCGGCAACGGCGCCGGCGCCAGCTTCGCCTTCACCGCCGCGGTCGCGGTCCTGATCATCGCCTGCCCCTGCGCGCTTGGACTGGCGACGCCGACGGCGCTTCTGGTCGGGACCGGCCGCGGCGCCCAGCTCGGGCTCCTGATCAAGGGGCCGGAGGTGCTGGAGTCGACGCGGGAGATCGACACCGTCGTCCTCGACAAGACCGGGACCGTGACCAGCGGCGAGATGTCGGTGGCGGCGGTCCACGCCGCTCCCGGCGAGGCCGAGGCCGAGGTGCTGCGGATGGCCGGCGCGGTCGAGGACGCCTCCGAGCACCCGATCGCCCAGGCGATCGCGGCGCGGGCGAAGCAGGAGTCCGCGCTGCTGCCCGCCGTTCACGAGTTCGAGAGCGAGGCGGGGGTTGGCGTGCGGGGCGTCGTCGGTGGCCGCTCCGTCGTGGTGGGCCGCGCGGGCGTGTCGAGTTTGTTCGGCATGTCCGAACAAACTCGACAGGTCGGGACCACGGTCGCGGTGAGCTGGGACGGCGCGGAGCGTGGGCTGATCGTCGTCGCCGATTCGGTCAAGCCGACGAGCGCTGAGGCGATCGCGTCGCTGAAGGACTTGGGCCTGCGGCCGGTGCTGCTGACCGGTGACAACGAGGCGACCGCCCGCGCCGTCGCCGGGGAGCTCGGGATCGAGGAGGTGATCGCCGAGGTGCTGCCGGCCGACAAGGCGGCGGTGATCGAGCGCCTGCAGGGCGAGGGGCGGACGGTGGCGATGGTCGGCGACGGCGTCAACGACGCGCCGGCGCTCGCCCAGGCCGACCTCGGCCTGGCGATCGGGACCGGCACCGACGTCGCAATCGAGGCCTCCGACATCACCCTCGTCTCCGGCGACCCCCGCGCGATTGCCGACGCGATCCGCCTCTCCCGCCGCACTCTGACGACGATCAAGGGCAACCTCTTCTGGGCCTTCGCCTACAACGTAGCCGCCCTGCCCCTCGCCGCCGCCGGCCTCCTCAACCCGATCATCGCCGGCGCCGCGATGGCCTTCTCCAGCGTCTTCGTCGTCACCAACTCGCTGCGGCTGCGGGGGTTCAAGCCAAAGCGCTAGGCGCTCAGCCGCGCTTGCGCCCGACCGTGAGCAGGTACTCCATGTGGAAGAGGGCGTCGTCGTCGCTGCCCTGGTTCCACTCGGCGCAGAACTCGCTCAGGGTCTGGTCGAACTCCTCGGCCCGGCCTTCTTTATCGGCGTTGGCGCGGGCGGCGATCGTCGGCCCGTAGCGCTGCTTGAAGTGCTCGCCGTAGTCGTCGGGGCGCTCGAACGCGGTCACCTCGAGCACGCCTTTTTCGATCCGCTCCAGCTCGACCTCCTCGCCGAGGAGGCCGCGGAGGTGCTCCTCGCCGCCCCACAGCGGCGGCGGCTGTGCGCCCTCGGGCGGCGGCGGCATGAACTGGCCCATTTCGCGGAAGAGGCCGCCGATCATCCCCTCGGGGGTCCAGCTGAGCAGGCCGATCCTGCCGCCGGGCTTGCAGACGCGGACCAGCTCTGCGGCCGCCCGCTCGTGGAAGGGCGCGAACATCACCCCGATCGAGGAGATGACGACGTCGAAGCTCTCGTCCTCGAACGGAAGGTCGTGGGCGTCGGCCTCGACCCACTCCAGTTCGACCCCCTCGGCCTCGGCGCGGGCACGCCCGGCCTCGAAGAGCTCCGGGGTGAGGTCGCCGGCGACGACGTCGGCGCCTGCCTTGGCGGCGACGATCGCGGCGTTGCCGGTGCCGGCGGCAACGTCGAGGACGCGATCCCCCGGCCCGATCTCGCAGGCCTCGACGAGGCGCGGGCCGAGCGGCAGGAGAAAGGTCTCGACCATCGAGGGGTAGTCGCCGGAGGCCCACATCTTCCGGTGTTTCTGCCGCAGCTCGGGACTGGGGCTCGGGGTATCGGCGCTGGGGGTCACTGTCGGCGTCTCCTTCGATTGGTGTTGATCCTTTTGATGGTCTCCTTTCTACGTCCGCCGGGGACCAAGATCAACCTTCGTGCCCGTCCGAGCTTGCGGCGTGGCAGAGCGGGTAGAGGGCAACCGAAGGGTTTCCTCAGGCGGACGGGAGGGGTTCGGAATGCTGCGAGCAGCTGTGGGTGGTCGTCGCTCCGGCATCGTCTTGGCCTTCATCGTCTTTGCCTCCTTCGGTCTGATGCTCGTCTTCGCCGACGCTCCGAAGGCGCTGCGGCCGCTCTGCGGCGGGCGCAAGGCGACCCTCGCCTCCAACGACAAAGTCATCCACGGGACCCGCGGCCCCGACGTGATCCTCGGCGGCCGCGGGCCGAACAGGATCTTCGGCGGCCGCGGCAACGACACGATCTGCGGCGGCCGTGGACGCGACTACATCTACGGCGGCCGCGGCAACGACACGATCGACGGCAAGGCCGACGCCGACTTCGTCCGCGGCGGCCGCGGCTCCGACGAGGTGGCCGGCGGCGCCGGCGCCGACCTCGTCCGCGGCGACAGCGGCAACGACACGGTCCTCGGCAACGACGGCCGCGACGACGTCGAGGGCGGGCTCGGGGACGACGACGTCGACGGCGGCGCCGGCGGCTTCGACACGGTGACCGGCGGGATCGGCGGCGACCACATCGACGGCGGCCCGGGCGCGCACGACATCGCTTCCTACCGGAACGCCGGCGGCCCGGTCGACGTCGACCTCGCGGGCGGGACGGTGAGCGGGGCCGAAAACGAGCGTCTGGTCGGCATCGAGGACGTGGTCGGCGGAGCGGGCGACGATCTCCTCGCCACCTCGCAGGCCACCGCCAACCGGGTCGAGGGCGGGCCGGGCGACGACAGCCTGCTCGGTTCCCAGGCCGAAGACGAAGCCTTCGGCGGCCCCGGCAGCGACCAGTGCTTCGGCTCCTTCGCGGTGGCCGAGTCCTGCGGCGCGGCCAGCGGCAGCGGCACCCAGGTCGAGCGTTACGAGAGCCTGACCGGCGCCGCCACCCTGGCGATCGCCGGCGACGCCGGCGCCAATTACGTCCACGTGGGCATGCGCGGGGACCGCTTCCTCGTCCGCGTCGAAGGTCAGAGCCCGGTCGAGCTCGGGGGCGGCCACGTCAGCTCGATGCTCGTCTCGCTCGGCCCCGGCGACGATCGTCTCGTTCTTGCCCCCTCGGTGCCGCCGGGCGTCGCCGTCACCGTCGACGCCGGTTCCGGCAGCGACCAGGTCCAGGGCGGTCCCGGCGCCGACACCCTCTACGCCGGCGACGACGGCGACTCCGACCTGCTCGCGGGCGGCGGCGGCGACGACGCGCTCTTCGGCGTCAACATCCTCCACCCGCGGCACCTGAGCGGCGCCGCGACGATGCTCGGCGGCGGCGGCAACGACCTGCTGATCGGCGGCCAGCCCTGTGAGGGCGACCGCTTCCGCGGCGGCCCAGGCGCCAACGACAGCGCCTCCTTCGCCCGCGTCCGCAACGAAGGGATCAGCGTCGAAGCGCGGATCGGCGGCGAGGCGGTCGACCCGGAGCTCGCCGCCTGCGTGCCCGGGCGGATCGCCGGCGACGTCGAGAAGATCGAGGGCTCGACGGGACCCGACCGCCTCGTCGGCTCGGCTCGTGGCGACGTCCTCCTCGGTCGCGGCAGCGCCGACGCGCTCGACGGCCGGGGCGGGGAGGACCGCTGCATCGGCGGCAGCGCCGAGGACAGCGCCGCCCACTGCGAGTACTGGCGCAACTGAGGTTGCAACCGCCCCCGGCGGCCGGCGCGAGCCTTTTCGCCCGCCTACGGTTTATTGAAGAGCCGGCGCATATGCCGGCTTTCTCGCTTGTCTATGCCGATTCCGACCGCAAAATCGCGCCGGCGCTGGCTCTCGTCGCTGACCGCGATGGCGCTTGCCCTCCTCGCCTCCTGCCTGGTGGCGGTGGCGACCGCGCCCGCGAAGTCGAACTCGGAGAAGCTGGAAGCGGTCGAAGAGAAGATCGGCGCCGCCGAAGAACGCGAAGGCGTGCTCACCTCCGACATCGATGCGATCGGGGAGAAGGTCTCCGGCCTCGAAGGCGAGGTGGCGGCGCTGCGCTCCCAGGAGGCCGCGGCAGAAGAACAGCTGGCGGCCAGGCAGGCCGAACTCGACCAGGCCGAAGACGAACTACACGAAGCGCTGGAACGGCTGGACACGCTCCGCGGCCGCTTGAAGCGGGCGCTGGTCAACCTGCGCGAGCGCCTGGTCGCGATCTACACCTACGGATCTACCGACCTCACCTCGGTCATCCTCAGCTCTTCGGACTACGGCGACATGGTCGCCCAGGCCACCTACTTCGAGGCGATCCAGGAAAGCGACGAGAAGCTGGCCGAGCGGGTCCGCAGCCTGCGCGACGAAGCGAAGAAGCTGGTGCGGCAGCGGAAGATCTCGAAGCTGACGATCGAAGACGCCCGCGACGCGATCGCCGTCAAGGAGCAGCGGCTGGAATCGACCCGCTCCTCGCTCGAGGCGCGCGAGGGGGCGCTGCTGAGCGCGTGGGCGGAGCGCCGCCAGACCCTGAAGGGGATCGAAGGCGACCGCAACGAGCACGAGGAAATCGCCGCCGACCTGCGGGCCCAGATCGCCCAGGAAATCACCGAAGCGAGCGGTGGGGTGGCGCTGCCGGCCGGGCCGCTGCCCTCGCCGAGCGCCGCCGGCTTCATCTGGCCGGTCGAAGGCACGGTCACCTCGGGATTCGGCTACCGCTGGGGGCGGATGCACGAGGGGATCGACATCTCAGTCCCGGAAGGGACGCCGATCCGCGCCGCCGCCGACGGCACGGTGATCCTGATGCAGTCCGAGTACGAAAGCGGCGGCTACGGCAACTACACCTGCATCGACCACGGCGGCGGGCTCTCCACCTGCTACGCCCACCAGTCGAGCTTCGCCACCTCGGTCGGCGCCCACGTCAACCAGGGCGACGTCATCGGCCTCAGCGGCAACACCGGCCACAGCACCGGGCCCCACCTCCACTTCGAGGTGCGGATCAACGGCGCTCCGACGGACCCGCTCGGCTACCTCTAGCCGTCTACGCTTCCAGGCGTGGCGGAGCTGATCCTCTACGCGATTCCCGCGTTCGTGCTGCTGCTCGCGGTCGAGCTGCTCTCGTTCAAGTACGCGCGCGACGAGGAGCTCGTCGGCTACGAGGCGCGGGACACGCGCACGAGCCTGACGATGGGCGGCGGCAACGTCGCCATCAACGCCGTCTGGAAGCTGGTCGTGGTCGCGATCTACGCCGGCCTGTATGAGCTGACGCCGCTGCGGATGCCGGCCGACATGTGGTGGACCTACGTCCTCCTCTTCCTCGCCGACGACTTCGCCTACTACTGGTTCCACCGCATCCACCACGAGATGCGGCTCTTCTGGGCCAGCCACGTCGTCCACCACTCCTCCGAGCATTACAACCTCTCGACGGCGCTGCGCCAGACCTGGACGCCGATGACGGCGCTGCCGTTCTGGGCGCCGCTGGCGCTGCTCGGGTTCGCACCCTGGATGATCCTCACTCAGCAGGCGATCAGCCTCATCTACCAGTTCTGGATCCACACCGAGCGGGTTAAGAAGATGCCCGCCTGGTTCGAGTTCGTCTTCAACACGCCCTCGCACCACCGCGTCCACCATGGCTCCAACGAGGTCTACCTCGACCGCAACTACGGCGGCATCCTGATCATCTGGGACCGTCTCTTCGGCAGCTTTCAGGGCGAGACCGAGCGCGTCCGCTACGGGCTGACGAAGAACATCCGCACCTTCAAGCCGACCCGCGTCGCCTTCCACGAGTTCGTCGCGATCGCCCACGACGTGCGGGGCGCGAAGAGCTGGCGGGAGCGCCTCGGCTACCTCTTCCGCGGCCCCGGTTGGTCGCCGGACGGGAGCGGGGGAGGGACGCGGGGGTGACTGTCGAGTTGGTCCCCTTATAGGAGACCAACTCGACAGGCTTACGGCTGCACGCGCTGGTGCTCCCAGCCGGCGTCGCCCTTTATGTAGAGCAGGCGGCGGTGGAGGCGATCGGGGCTGCCGTGCCAGAACTCGACCAGGTCGGGGTCAAGGCGCCAGCCGCCCCAGTGGCCGGGGCGGTGCAGGGGCTCCTTCGCGGCTGCGTCAGCCGCCTCGCGCAGCGCTGTTGCGTCCTCGAGCGGCTCGCCCTGCCGCGAGGCGACGGTGGTCGCCTGCGCGTCCGCCGGCCGCTCGCCGAAGATCGCGTCGGACTCCTCCTCGCTCAGCCTTTGCGCCGGCCCCTCGACCGTCACCTGCTGCAGCGTCTCGCGCCAGTAGAGCGTTCCCGCGGCGCGCGGGTTGGCGGCGAGCTCGCGCCCCTTGCGGCTCTCGTAGCTGCCGGAGAAGACGAGCGCCGGCGTCACCTGCTTGAGCAGCAGGATCCGGCTCGACGGCCGTCCCTCAGCATCGGCGGTGGCAAGCGCCAGCGCCCGCGGCTCGCGGACGCCGCGCTCTTCGGCCGCCGCCAGCCAGCGCTCGAGCAGCGGCAGCGGCTCGGGCGGCGGATCGTCGAACTCGGGTAGCTCCAGAGTCGGATCTCCCGACAGCGTTTCGGTCGGCTCCGCCACGCCGCCCATCCTCGCACGGGGTAACTTGCGGCTGGCTCGTGAATGACTCGAAGAAAGCCGTTCGGGCGGTCGTCCGGGGCCGCGTCCAAGGCGTCGGCTTCCGTGACGCGACCGTCGGCGAGCCGGGGGAGGCCGGCGTCCTCGGCTGGGTCCGAAACGCCGAGGACGGCAGCGTCTCGGTTCACGCTGAGGGACCCGAGAGCGGGATCGACCAACTGCTCGGCTACCTGAAGAAGGGGCCGCGCGGGGCAGCGGTCGAGGAGGTGGAGGTCGAGGCGGCCAAGGTCGAGGGCCACGAGCAGTTCGCCGTCCGCGGCGTCAGCGCCGGCGCCTTCGTCGTCCAGGAGCACTGGGCGACCGCGCACCACTTCGACCTCCGGCTAGAGGTCGACGGGGTGATGCGCTCCTGGGCGGTGCCGAAGGGCCCCTCGATGGACCCGGCGGTGAAGCGGCTGGCGATCGAGGTCGAGGACCATTCCATCGCCTACAACGACTTCGAGGGCGAGATCGACGGCGGCCGGGTGGAGATCTGGGACCGCGGCAGCTACGAGCAGGGCGGCCGGGTGCCCTGGCCCGAGGCGCTGGAGCGCGGCCACGCGGTCTTCGTCCTCCACGGCGCCAAGCTCGAGGGCGGCTTCGCCCTGCAGCGGACCCGCCCCGGCGAGAAGCCGCAGTGGCTGCTGATCAAGCGGAAGGACGAGTTCGCGCGGCCGGGCTCCGGCTGAGCGCATAGAGGCCGATCGCGACCAGCGGGACGATGAAGTCGGCCCAGAGGAGGAGGCCGGTGTTGTCGGGGTCGTGGTTGTCGTGGATCGCCGCCTGGTGGAGGTGGCCGTAGGCATCGCCGAGGTAGGCGATCGAGACGGCGATTACGGCGGCGAGGAGGAAGCCGTCGCGGAAACGGGCACAGAGGACGCCGAGCACGCCGATCGCGAGGTCGGCGAACCCGACCTCGGTCTGGAAGCCGCCGTCGCCGTTGCTGTAGCCGATTTCCCGCGCCGTTTCCGGGCCATCGAATAGGTGGAACATTGCGCCGAAGATCGCGGCGACGCCGACGGCGACGACCATCCACCAGACGAGAAAGATTTCCAGCGTACGGGCGCGGCTGCGCGGCTGCTTGTCGCGGTAGAGGTGGATCGAGGCCCCGATCAGGGCGATCGCAGCGAAGAAGAGGAAAGGCATGGCGGCGGCATCCTACGGCTCAAGTGATCGGAAAAAACCGCCGATGTATCCGCGGTGGACAAATCGTCTACTAAATCTGAGCGATCGCGGACGATCTCCTTCGTCCTCCTCGGCCTGCTCGTGGCGCTGCTCGCCTTCTACGCCGTCGTCATCGTCGGTGAACTGGGAGGCGAAGGGCTGCAGGCGGCCGCCGGCCGCTGGGTCTACGACGCGATCGTCCTCGGCGCCGCGGCGATCGTCCTCTGGCGGGCGCTGCTGATGCCGGCCGAGCGGGGCGCCTGGCTCGCACTCGGGATCGGCATGCTGCTCTGGGCGCTCGGCCAGACCTACTACTCGGTCGTCCTCTACTACGCCGAACCGGCGCCGTTCCCCTCGCCCTCCGACGCCCTCTTCCTCGCCTTCTACCCGGCCAGCTTCGTCGCCGTCGCCCTGCTGCTGCGGGCTCGGGTCGCCCACCTCGACCCGCTCGCCTGGGTCGACGCGCTGATCGGCGCCCTCGCCATCGCCGCCGTCGCCGCGGCGCTGATCTTCCCGACCGTCTCCGAAGCGCTCGGCGGCAGCCCGCTCGGGGTCGCCGTCAGCCTCGCCTACCCCTGCATGGACCTCGTCCTGCTCGGCCTCCTCAGCGCCGCCTTCGTCCTCTCCCGCGGGCGCTCGGCCGGGACCATGCTCTGCATCGCCCTCGCCCTACTGCTGTTCGGCGCCTGCGACGTCGTCTACCTCTCCGCCGCCGGGCAGTCCACCACCGGTCTCAACGCGGCGAGCGTCGGCTGGCCACTCGCCTTCCTCCTCCTCGCCCTCGGCTCCTGGCTGCCGGCAACCGAGGTCGAGGCGACCGCCGCGGTCGGCGGCCGTCGCCGCATCGTCGTGCCGCTGGCGATGGCGGCGATCGGGATCTCCCTGCTGGTGCTCGGCAGCTTCACCCCGATCGACGTCACCGCCGTCGCCCTCAGCGCCGCCTGCCTCGTCGCCGTGCTGACCCGCCTCCTCTTCACCTTCAACCAGAACACCGGCATGCTCGAGGCGAGCGAAGAGGAGGCGCTGACCGACGACCTCACCGGCCTCGCCAACCGCCGCGCCCTGATGGCCGACCTCGAGCGGGTCGCCGCCGCCACCCCGCCCGAGCCGATGGTCCTGGCGCTCTACGACCTCGACGGTTTCAAGTCCTACAACGACACCTTCGGCCACCCCGCCGGCGACGACCTGTTGCGGCGGCTCGGCAAGCAACTGGCGGCATCGGTGGCGCCGCACGGCCGCGGCTACCGCCTCGGCGGCGACGAGTTCTGCATCCTCGCCCCGACCCGGGCGCTGCCGGCCGAGGCGATCTGCGAGGCAGCCGAGGAGGCGCTCTCCGACCGCGGCACCGGCTTCTCGATCGGGGCCTCCTGGGGCAAGGTGCTGATCCCGATGGAAGTGGTGACGCCGACCGACGCCCTGCGCCTCGCCGACCGCCGCATGTACGCGAAAAAGGGGCGCCGCGCCGACTCTGCCCGCAGCCAGACCCGCGGCGTCCTGCTGCGCGTCCTGCACGAGCGCGAGCCGGAGCTCGAGCGCCACCTCGACGGCGTCGCCAAGCTGGCCTCGATCTTCGGCCGCCAGATCAACCTCGACGCCGAGGAGATCGACGTTCTCGGCCGCGCCGCCGAGCTGCACGACGTCGGCAAGATCGCGATCCCGGACGAGATCCTCCACAAGGACGGCGAGCTGACCGAGGAGGAGTGGGAGCTGATGCGCAAGCACCCGAAGATCGGCGAGCGGGTGCTGGAGGCGGCGCCGGCGCTGGGGCCGGTGGCGAAGCTCGTCCGCTCGACCCACGAGCGCTGGGACGGTAACGGCTACCCCGACCAGCTCGCCGGCCGCGAGATCCCGGTCGGCGCCCGCGCGATCCTGATCTGCGACGCCTACAACGCGATGACCGAAGGCCGCCCCTACCGGGCGCCGATGACGAGCGAGGAAGCGGTGGAGGAGCTGCAGCGCGGGGCCGGCACCCAGTTCGACCCCGAGCTGGTCAGGACCTTCGCCGAGAAAGTCGTGCCGGCGCTGGAGCGCGAGGGCTACGAGCCCTCATCGGTGAACCAGCCCGCCGGATCCGGCGCGCCGTCGTAGTAGCGCTCGAGCACCGCCGCGAAGACGGGCTGCTCGGGGGCGGCGCGCGCGAACAGCGTCATCGAGGAGCGCAGCTTGACGGCGTCGATCTCGCCCATTATCTCCTTTGCCGACTTGCCTTCGTGGGTCAGAAGGGCCTCCGCGCACTCGACCAGCCGCGGCTCGAGCACCGGGTGCTCGACATAGGCTCGGGCTTCCGCCGGTGAGTTAACGGCGTAGGCGCGCGACATCGCGCTCAGCCCGAGCCCGGCCCGCTGGGGGAAGACGAACCACATCCAGTGGCTCGTCTTGCGCCCGGCCCGCAGCTCCGCCAGCGCCTGTGCGTAGGTGCCGCCGCGGTCCTGAGCGTCGACGAAGCGTTGGAGATCGAAGTCCATGCTGAGATATTCGGTCATGGCGGTGATCCTCGACGAGCTGACAGTGGCCGACGCGCCGGAGGCCTGGCGCGAGTGCGGCTTCGAGGTGGCGGGGGAGGAGTGCGTCGTCGGCGACATCCGCATCCGGCTGGAAGCGCGGGAGGGCAAGAGCGGGATCACCGGCTGGGCCCTGCGCGGCCTCGAGTCCACCGAACTCGACGGTCTGCCGACGAGCCGCAGCGAGAGCCGGACGAATTCGTCCCCGCATGCCGGGGACAAAAGCGTCCGGCCCGCCCACCCGAACGGGATCACCGGCCTCGACCACGTCGTCGCCATCTCCCCCGACCTCGACCGCACGGTGGCGGCGCTGGATGCCGCCGCGCTCGACCTGCGGCGGATCCGCGAGGAGCCGACGCCGGCGGGGGCGCCGCGGCAGGCCTTCTTCCGGCTCGGCGCGCCAATCCTCGAGGTCGTGCAGGAGCCGGTGGAGGCGACGGCGCGGGCCGGTGGCGATCGTCCGGCCTTCTTCTGGGGCCTCGCCTTCATCGCGCCGGATCTGGAGAAGACGGTGGCCTACCTCGGCGAGGATCGGATCAGCGAGGCTCGCGACGCGGTCCAGCCCGGCCGCCGCATCGCCACCCTGCGCCGCAGCGCCGGCCTCTCGGTCCCGGTCGCCGTAATAACGCCGTAGCGGGGCGACTTTGCAAACCATGGGGACGCAAAAGCGCCCCGCGGCTCTAGCATTCACCCCATGGGAGAGTTCCGCTACGAGGGCCACCGCATCTCCTACGACGTCTACGGCGGAGGCGAGCGGCTGATCGTCCTCGTCCACGGACTGCTGATGAACCGCCACATGTTCGACCGCCTCGGGCCGGAGCTGGCGGGGCGGGGGAACCGCGTCGTCACCGTCGACATGCTCGGGCACGGACGCTCCGACCGGCCGGAGGACCTGCGGCTCTACTCGATGCCGCTCTTCGCCCGCCAGCTCGTCGCCCTGCTCGACCACCTCGGCGAGGAGCAGGCGGTGATCGGCGGCACCTCGCTCGGCGCCAACATCGCCCTGGAGCTGGCGACGCACAACCCCGATCGCGCCCGCGCCCTCTTCATCGAGATGCCGGTGCTGGACAACGCCCTCTCCGCGGTCGCCGGCTTCTTCGCGCCCGTCCTCCTCGGCCTAAAAATCGGCCGGCCGCTGTTCGAGGGCGTCTCGCTCGCCACCCGGGCGATCCCCCGCACCACCTACCTCGCCGACATCGCGCTCGACTTCGTCCGCCAGCGCCCCGGCCCCTCGCAGGCGGTGCTGGAGGGCCTGCTGCTGGGGGAGACCGCGCCCCATCGCGAGGAGCGGGTGAAGATCGAGCACGAGACCCTCGTCGTCGGCCACCCGCGCGATCCGCTCCACCCCTTCAGCGACTCCGGGATGCTGCTGGAAGAGCTGCCGAACGCGCGCCTCGTCGAAGCCAATTCGATCCTCGAGTGGCGGCTCAACCCGGAGCGGCTGAACGAGGAGCTGAGCGAGTTCCTCGAGGAAGTGTGGGCGCCGAAGCTGCGCGCCGTCGCGGGATAAAGCGCCCGCCGGCATCACCCATGTCAGACTGACTGGCCGGTGAGCCAGATCTCCGACGACAAGCGGCGGCTCGAACGCGAGGCCGAGTTCTCGACGATCTCCGGGCAGGAGATCAAGCCGCTTTACACCTCCGCCGACCAGGCGCCGGACCTCGAGGAGCGGGTCGGCGAGCCGGGCTCCTATCCCTTCACCCGCGGGCCGTACCCCTCGATGTACCGGGGGCGGCTCTGGACGATGCGCCAGTTCGCCGGCTTCGGCACCGTCGAGGAGACCAACGAGCGCTTCCACTACCTGCTCGACCACGGCCAGACCGGGCTCTCGACCGCCTTCGACATGCCGACCCTGATGGGCTACGACTCCGACCACGAGCGCAGCCTCGGCGAGGTCGGCCGCGAGGGCGTCGCCGTCGACACCCTCGCCGACATGGAGCGGCTCTTCGAGGGGATCCCGCTCGGCGGCGTCACCACCTCGATGACGATCAACGCCCCGGCGGCGATCCTGCTCGCCTTCTACGTGCTGGTCGGCGAGAAGCAGGGCGTCGCGGCCGAGCAGCTCGGCGGCACCATCCAGACCGACATCCTCAAGGAGTACATCGCCCAGAAAGAGTGGTGCTTCCCGATCGAGCCGGCGATGCGGCTGGTCACCGACATGATCGAGTGGTGCACCGAGAAGATGCCGCGCTGGCACCCGGTCTCGATTTCCGGGTACCACATCCGCGAGGCGGGGTCGACGGCGCAGCAGGAGCTCGCCTTCACCCTCAAGGACGGCTTCACCTACGTCGAGCGGGCGATCGAGCGCGGCCTCGACGTCGACGACTTCGCGCCGCGGCTCTCCTTCTTCTTCAACTCGCACATCGACTTCTTCGAGGAGATCGCCAAGTACAGGGCGGCGCGCCGGATCTGGGCGCGGGAGATGAAGGAGACCTACGGGGCGACGCGGGAGGAGTCGATGCGGCTGCGCTTCCATACCCAGACCGCCGGCGTCAGCCTGACCGCGCAGCAGCCGCTCAACAACATCGTCCGCACGGCCCTGGAGGCATTGGCTGCCGTGATGGGCGGGACCCAGTCGCTGCACACCAACTCCTTCGACGAGGCGCTGGCGCTGCCGACCGAGGAGGCGGTGCGGGTGGCGCTGCGCACGCAGCAGATCATCGCCACCGAGACCGGCGTCCCCAACACCGCCGACCCGCTCGGCGGCTCCTATTTTGTCGAGCAGCTGACCGACGAGATGGAGGAGGCCGCCTACGGCTACTTCGCTCGCATCGACGAGCTGGGGGGGATGGTCGAGGCGATCCGCCGCAACTTCCCCCAGCGCGAGATCGCCGACGTCTCCTTCACCTACCAGCAGGAGCTGAACGAACGGCGGCGGATCGTCGTCGGCGTCAACGACTTCACCCAGGACGACGAACAGCCGACGCCGATCCTGAAGATCGACCCGTCGCTGGAAGGCAAGCAGCGCGACCGCCTAGCGGCCACCCGCGCCGCCCGCGACGGCGCCGCCGTCGACTCCGCCCTGGCCGAGCTGAAGCGCGCCGCCGCCGGCGACGGCAACCTGATGCCGCCGATCATCGAGGCAGCCCGCACCCAGGCCACCGAGGGCGAGATGATCGCGGCGATGCAGGAAGTCTTCGGCACCTACACCGAGTCACCCGTCTTCTAGAGCTGGGTGGCCAGGAACTCGCTGGGCGAGAAGACCGGGATCCTCTCGGCAAGCTCCAGCAGGTGACGATCCCCCGAGACCAGCGCCGCTCCCTCGCTATGGGCGAAGGAGATGAGGTAGTCGTCAGCCGGATCGGAGCACGCCACCGGCGGCGAACTCGTGGAGTCCTCGATCACCCGGCCCTCATCGAGTAGGAGGCGCATCGCGGCCGAGACCTCGTCGAGGTCCAAATAGCGACGGAACTTGTCTCTTCGCAGCACGGTTTCGAGCTCCTCGAGAAGAAGTCCGGAAACCAGGAGATCAAAACTGCCTTCACGTGCCGCGCGCAGCAGCTTGGCCGGGGGTCCGGTCGGGGTGATCAGCGCGGAGACGAGAACGCCGGGGTCAAGAACCGCCCTCGGCACGCCTCTCCTCGCGCATCGCATGAAGCTCCTCGTAGGCGAGCTGCATTCCCTCGTCTTCGGGCGCGGGCGTCACTTTGGCCCATAGCTGGGTGAGAGCGTCGAGCCCGAGATCACGTCGAAGCGACTCCTCGATGACCTCGGAGTCGCGTTTCCCGGTCCGGGCGGCCTTGATCTTCACCGCTCGGAAGACGTCCTCGTCTAGGGTGACGGTCGTCCGCGTCTTACTCATAGACGCATTATTGCATCATGATGCTGTGATGAAAATGTGATGAGCTGGAACGAGAGGAAATCATGAGCGTCGATACCGTCAGCCCCGCCTACGAGATCTCCCAGGAGGCGCTCGACCTGCGCGACATGGTCCGCCGGCTCGCCCAGGAGAAGATCGCGCCGCGGGCCGGCGAGATCGACCGCAAGAGCGAATATGCCTGGGACGTGCGGGAGCTGCTCGCCTCTCATGATGTCCTCGGGCTGCCCTTCGGGACCGAGTACGGCGGCACCGGCACCGGGACGCTGGTCCTGCAGATGGCGGTCGAGGAGATCGCCAAAGCCTGCGCCTCTTCGGCGCTGATGCTGATGGTGCAGGAGCTGGGGACGCTGCCGATCCAGCTCTTCGGCTCCGAGGAGCAGAAACAGCGCTGGCTGCCGAAATGCGCCAGCGGCGAGTGGTCGCCGGCCTTTGCGCTCTCCGAGCCCGAGGCGGGCTCGGACCCGGCGGCGATGCGGACCAGCGCCGTCCGCGACGGCGACGGTTGGGTGATCAACGGCCAGAAGGCCTGGATCAGCAACGCAGGCGTCGCCGACTTCTACGTCGTCTTCGCCACCACCGACCGCGAGAACCGCCGCACCTCGGCCTTCGTCGTTGAGAAAGACGCGCCCGGCTTCGACCCCGGCAAGCTCGAGCACAAGCTCGGGATCAAAGGCTCGCCGACCGGCTCGCCCAGCTTCACCGACGTCCGCGTCCCGCAGGAGAACCTGATCGGCGAGGAGGGCAAGGGCCTCGCCGTCGCCCTCGGCACCCTCGAGCGCACCCGCCTTGGCGCCGCCGCCCAGGCAGTCGGGATCGCCCAGGGCGCGACCGACTACGCTAACTCCTACGCCGCCGAGCGGGTCGCCTTCGGCAAGCCGATCAACCAGCTGCAGGCGATCCAGTTCAAGCTCGCCGACATGGAGACCGGCACCGCCGCCGCCCGTGAGCTCCTCTACAAAGCCTGCTCGATGGCTGACAAGCCGCAGCGGCCCGCCGACCTCGGCAAGTGGACCTCGATGGCCAAGCTCTTCGCCTCCGACAACGCGATGAAGGTCACGGTCGAGGCGATCCAGGTCCTCGGCGGCTACGGCTACGTCAACGAGTACCCGGTCGAGCGGATGATGCGCGACGCCAAGATCACCCAGATCTACGAGGGTACGAACGAGATCCAGCGGGTAGTCATAGCGCGAGCGATGGCCTAGCGGTCTCCGCCGTAGACGCGCCAAGTGGCAGGCCGACAATCCTTCTGGACCCCCAGACAGGAGCGAACGACGGTTTCAGGGTGAGTGCACGCTCGCGCACGTGTGAGGAACGTCAACCTGTGCACTTACGCACAGGCACCGCGGCCTTAGCGAGCTACCTTCGGAGCATGATCCGCTCCGCTCCACCCGCACCGTTCAAGACCGCGCTGCTCACCCTTCTGATCGCGGTGGTTGTCGCACTGCTCGCCCATCCCCCGCTGGGCTAGAACCACTGGCGCGGCGGCTTCTCTGACGCTGCCGCATCGCGCTTTGGCCAGTGGCAGCGGCGTTTCTCTTCGGCATTGGCGATCCCCGGGATTTTTTCCAGGAAGGGATCTTTGGCGGCGCGCGAGCGCAGGGACTCCCGCTGATCTTCCGGGACAACCGCCAGAGCTTTGTCCACGTACTCCCGCGCTCGTGCGGTGTTGCCGGCGACGACGAAGAAGCAGGCGACGTCGAGCAGCAGGTACGGGCCCGGGTCCTCTTTGTCCTTCAGGACCGCCTGGACGATCGTCAGCGGTGGGACGGTCTTTCCCTTGCGAAGGCGCCGGTTAACTTCGGCGAAGCTGCGGTTTTCGTCCAAGCCGGCAAAGCCGTCGAGGCCGGCCTCGATCGAGGCCTTGAGGTTGACGGCGGCGTAGCGCACGATGCGGGCGACGAAATCACGCAGTTCGCTGTCTTTCCCGAAAAGCCGTTCCAGCGGCAGCGGGTCGAGGGTCGACCAGCAGGCCTGCAGGAGCTCGTCGACCTCGTTCTTGGCGCGCGCGTAGTCGGCCTTGCAGGCGACCGGATCGGTCTGCGTGAAGGCGCGGTTGGAAAGCGCTACGGCAAACCGGTACTTGACCCGGTACCAGTCCATGTTGCGGCGGTGGGGTGGAGTCTGGACCTGGTTGCTCATCCTTCGAGCGTCTCCAAAGCGGCTTCCAGATTCTGGATTGCCGCGTCGTATTCGCGAGCTTCGCTCTGCAGCTTGCCGAGCTGGGCCTGGGCGCCCCAGTTCGTCTTGTCCCGCCGGATCGCCTCCTTATAGAGCTGGAATGCCTTGTCGGTATCTTCGTCCTGCTCCCACTCGAGTCCGGTCTTGAAGAAGGCCCAGCTGATCGGATCCTTGGCCCCGCCCAGGGTTTCGCCGGCAGCGGTGACGGTTACGTGGCTGATCCAGGCGGCGGCCGGGACGCAGAGTTTTTGCAGACGGGCGGCTTTCGCCACGTCGTCTTTCTCGTCCGCCTCCAGCCCGAACTGCTGCGGCCAGAGGGTCGCGACGTTGATCGCCCCCTTGCTGTCGCCCAGGGAAACAGTCAGCCCGGGCCCGCTACCGCCGTTTTCCTGCAGCTGACCCTTGGCCTCGTACTGGCGCCGCGGGTAGCGGGCGACGATCCAGCTGATGAAGGCGGAAAAGGATTTCGCCTGGTCGTTGACCTCGCCGAGTTCGCTGAGGAGAGTCTCCTCGAGCGCCGCCTTCGAGTCGACCATCTTCATCCCCTTCTTCTCGCCGAAGCTTTCGATCTTGGTCCGCACGAGGGCGGCGAGAGCACCGCCCCTGCTCGGGTCGGCGACATCGTCGAAGGATTCGAGGCTGACCCGCACGGCCCGGATGCGTTTGGCCGGCCACCGGTTTTTGACCACCGGGATGTAAGCCAGAAACAGCAACAGCACCGAGATGACGAGGGCGGCCACAGCGATCGCCGCGACCAGCAGCGCAAGCCAGGCAACCGCGTCTTCGGCCGTCCCCTTCGGGTCCTCCCAGAACGAGTCCCCCGTGTCCGCGATGCCCTTCTTCGCGCATTCGCTTTCGGGCTTCGTTTCCAGCACCTTTTCGTAGGCTGCCTGGGCCTGTTCGTCGCGGCCGAGTTCGTCCAGCGCTTCCGCCGTCGCGCACTCGTTGATCTTTTCGTCGATTTCGGTCAGGCCCGCCTTCGCGCAGGGTTCCGTTTCCGGCACCTTGAGGGCTTCGGCGTAGGCCGTTTCAGCGGCGACGGAGCGGCCGCTGTCGAAGAGCGCTTTGCCCGGCGGGCACGGCGCTACCGAGGCGGCTGAGGCCCGATCGGCGCCACCCGCCACCCAGGCGCTCAGCAGCCCAGCGCAGAGAAGCAGTGAAATGGATAAGCGCATTTGAGACACTCAGGAGGTACTTATAAGCCACGATCGCCTTAGTTGACCGAACTTCGTCCTTTCAGCGCGAAGGCGCGGCGAGCACGATCGCGCAGTAACCCTCGGCGATCTCGGCGGGGGAGAGGCGGCCGTTCGGCCGCACCCACTGCGGCGTGTAGTTGACCATCCCCAGCAGCGCCAGGAGGGAGAGGCGGCGGTCGGCGAAGGTCATCGAGCCGTCGGTCTCGCCGCGCTCGAGGACTTCGTCGAGGATCTGCTCGAAGGCCCGGCGCTGGGAGCGGACGCGGCGCCAGCGGCTCTCGCGCTCGATCGCCTGCCGCTCCTGGGTGAAGACCAGCATGTGGTGGCGGTGGGCGACGACGTGGGCGACCCAGGCGCCGACGAGGACGCGCAGCTGCTCGACCGGCGCGGCCTCGGTGGCGACGATCTCCCGCGCCCGCGCCAGCAGCGGCTCCAGGAGCTCGTCGCAGATCGCGATCAGGAGGTCGTCCTTGCCCTCGATGTAGTGGTACAGCCCGCCGGCGGCGAGGCCGGTCGCCGCGGTCAGCTCGCTCATCGAGGTGCCGTCGTAGCCGCGTTCGGCGAACAGCTCGGCCGCCGTCGCTACCACTTCGCGGCGGCGGGCGTCGTAGCGGGCGCGCAGCGCCGGGCGGGTCGGCGGGGAGGGAACCGGCATCGACCGAGGGTAGCGAAAAACCGAACGCTGATTCGGTATTGTGTCGAACCATGGACTTCGACCTGAGCGACGAGCACCGCCTGATCCAGCGCACCGTCCGCGACTTCGCCGGCGGCGAGGTGGCGCCGGTGGCGGAGGAGCTCGACCGCGAGCACCGCTTCCCCTACGAGATCGTCGCCAAGCTCGCCGGCCTCAACCTGATGGGGATTCCCTTCCCGCAGGAGTACGGCGGCGGCGGCGGTGACTCGCTCGCCTACGCGCTCGCGGTCGAGGAGCTGACCCGGGTCGACTCCTCGGTGGCGATAACCCTCTGTGCCCACACCTCGCTCGGCACCCAGCCGATCTACCTCTTCGGCTCCGAGGAGCAGAAACGGGAGTGGCTGCCGCGGCTCTGCGCCGGCGAGGTCCTCGGCGCCTTCGGGTTGACCGAGCCCGAGGCCGGATCCGACGCCGGCAACGTCCGCACCAAGGCCCGCCTCGACGGCAGCGAATGGGTGATCGACGGCGCCAAGCAGTTCATCACCAACGCCGGCACCGACATCTCCGGCGTCGTCTGCATTACCGCCCGCACCGGCGACGAGGAGATCTCCAACCTGATCGTCGCCAACGGCACTCCCGGCTACGAGCAGGGCGAGCCCTACCGGAAGATGGGCTGGAACGCCTCCGACACCCGCCCCCTCACCTTCACCGATTGCCGGGTCCCCGAGGAGAACCTGCTCGGGCCGCGGGGGATGGGCTTCCGCCAGTTCCTCCAGGTGCTCGACATCGGCCGGATCGGCGTCGCCGCGATGGGCGTCGGCCTCGCCCAGGGGGCGCTCGACGAGGCGCTCGCATACGCGAAGGAGCGCCAGGCCTTCGGCCAGCCGATCTCCCGCTTCCAGACGATCCAGGCCAAGCTCGCCGACATGGCGACCGAGATCGAGGCGACCCGGTTGCTCGTCTACAAATCCGCGCGGATGAAGGACCGGGGCGAAAATTTCAGCCTCACCGCCGCGCAGGCGAAGCTGAAGAGCGGCCGCCTCGCCGTCCGCTGCTGCGAGGAGGCGGTGCAGATCCACGGCGGCTACGGCTACATCGAGGAGTACCCGGTCTGCCGCTTCTACCGCGACGCCAAGATCCTGACGATCGGCGAGGGCACCGACGAGGTCCAGCAGATGGTGATCGCCCGCGCACTGGGGGCGTAGGTCCGTGATCCCCAAAGCCGTCCGCATCCGCGAGGTCGGTCCGCGCGACGGCTTCCAGAACGAGCCGGAGACGATCGCCACCGACGACAAGGTGCGGCTGGTCGAGATGCTCGCCCGAACGGGCGTGAAGCGCCTCGAGGTGACGAGCTTCGTCCGCGCCGACATCGTTCCGCAGCTCGCCGACGGTCGCGAGGTACTCGAACGCGCTCAAATCCCCGACGAGGTCTCGGTCTCGGTCCTGGTCCCGAACATGCGCGGCCTTGAAGCGGCGCTTGAGGTGCGGGAGAAGATCGACGAGGTCAACGTCTTCCTCTCCGCCTCGGAGACCCACAATCGCCACAACGTCAATCGCTCGGTCGAGGAGTCGCTGACCGGTGTCGAACACGTGCTGGCGCGGGCAACCGAGGAGGGCCTGCGCTGCGAGGGTGTGATCAGCACCAGCTTCGGCTGCCCGTACGAGGGCTACGTCCCCTTCGAGCGCGTCTTCGAGATCGCCAAGCGGCTCTCGGTCGCCGGCGCGGTCGAGATCGGCTTCGGCGACACCACCGGGATGGCGAACCCGATCCAGGTCGGCGAGTTCTTCCGCCGCGCTCACGAGGAGATCGTCGGCGCCGAGCTGACCGCCCACTTCCACGACACCCGTGGCCAGGCGCTGGCCAACGTCCTGGCGGCGCTCGAGACCGGGGTCGACTCCTTCGAGTCGAGCTTCGGCGAGCTCGGCGGCTGCCCGGTTCCGCCCGGCGCCACCGGCAACGTCGCCAGCGAGGACCTGGTCTCGATGCTGCATGAGATGGGGATCGAGACCGGCATCGACCTCGGGAAGCTGCTGGAGGCGGCGCGCGCCGCCCAGGAAGTCCTCGGCCGCCCGCTCGGCTCGCACACCCTCGTCGCCGGCCCGGTCGAGTGGCACGCCGAGCGCGACCCCTTCAAGGAGAACCCGCCGCGATGAGCACGACCAAGGGAATGGTCGAGAGCTCGCGCGAGCAGCACCTTGAACTTATCGCCGAGCTCAGCGCCGAGCTGGAGCACGTCCACGCGGGCGGCGGCGCGAAGGCGGTCGAGCGCCACCGCAGCCGTGGCAAGCTGACCGCCCGCGAACGGGTCGAGCAGCTCTGCGACCCCGGCACCGCCTTCCTCGAGCTCTCGCCGCTGGCCGCCCACGGGATGTACGACGACGCCGCGCCGGGGGCCGGGATCGTCACCGGGGTCGGCACCGTCAGCGGCCGCCGCTGCGTCGTCGTCGCCAACGACGCCACCGTCAAAGGCGGCACCTACTACCCGATCACGGTGAAGAAGCACCTGCGCGCGCAGGAGGTGGCGCTGCACAACCGCCTCCCCTGCATCTACCTGGTCGACTCCGGCGGCGCCTTCCTGCCGCTGCAGTCCGAAGTCTTCCCCGACCGCGAGCACTTCGGCCGCATCTTCTTCAACCAGGCGACGATGTCGGCGCAGGAGATCCCGCAGCTGGCGGCTGTGATGGGCAGCTGCACCGCCGGCGGCGCCTACGTGCCGGCGATGAGCGACGAGACCGTGATCGTCCGCCACCAGGGGACGATCTTCCTCGGCGGCCCGCCGCTGGTGAAGGCGGCGACCGGGGAGGAGGTGACGGCGGAGGAGCTCGGCGGCGGCGACGTCCACGCCCGCAAGTCCGGCGTCGCCGACCATCTCGCTGCCGACGACGCCGAGGCGCTGCAGATGCTGCGCGAAATCGTCGCCACCCTGCCGCCCCCGCCGCCCGCGCCCTGGCGGCGGATCGAGTCGCGGCCGCCGGCCGAGGACCCGGACGGGATCCTCGACGTCGTCCCGATCGGCTCCCGCGCCCCCTGGGACGTCCGCGAGGTCCTGCGCCGCGTCGTCGACGGTTCGGAGCTGCGCGAGTTCAAGGAGAAGTACGGCAAAACGCTGGTCTGCGCCTTCGCCCACATCGACGGCCACCCGGTCGGGATCGTCGCCAACAACGGCATCCTCTTCTCCGAGAGCGCCCTCAAGGGCGCCCATTTCGTCCAGCTCTGCGACCAGCGCCGGATCCCGCTCGTCTTCGTCCAGAACGTCAACGGCTTCATGGTCGGCGCCAAGTACGAGGCCGGCGGGATCGCCAAGGACGGGGCGAAGCTGGTCGCCGCCGTCTCCACCGCCCGGGTGCCGAAGCTGACCGTGATCGTCGGCGGCTCCTTCGGCGCCGGCAACTACGGCATGTGCGGCCGCGCCTACTCGCCCCGCTTCCTCTTCATGTGGCCGAACGCCCGCATCTCCGTGATGGGCGGCGAGATGGCGGCGGCGGTGATGAAGGAGGTCGGCCAGCCGGAGACCGCGGCCGAACTGCACGACCTCTACGAAGAGCAGGGCAAGCCCTTCTACTCGACCGCCCGCCTCTGGGACGACGGCGTCATCGACCCCCGCGAAACCCGCCAGGTCCTCGCCCTCGCCTTAGACGCCTGTTCCGACGCGCCGCTGGCCGAGGCGAGCGCGCCGGTCTACCGGATGTAGGGGGGAGAACTGATCGCCCACCGCCCCTTGGGTGGGGGTGGGTTCTCGATTCCCATCGATGAAGGCCAAGCGCCTTCGCGAAGTTCTTGAACGCAGGCCGCTCGGCTATCGCGTAGCTCGGCAGGCCGGTTCGCATCGATGGCTTTTGTCACCCGACTATCCACCGCTTCTGTTTGCCTTCCACGACGGAGCGACGGTTCGGCCGCACATCGTGCGCAAGATCCTTGTCCGGGACGTCGGGCTTGCGGAGAGCGAAGCGCGAGAGTTACTGTGATTTGGAGGAACTGATGAAACTGGTTCGGGTCATCTATCACCACGAGGGCGGAGGTTGGTGGGCTGAGTCCCCCGACCTCAAGGGCTGGACCGCGGTCGCGGATAGCTATGAGGAAATCGTTCAGCTGGTAGAGGAGGGGGTTCCGTTTGCGCTCGAATGCGAGGAACTGGAACGGTCCCCGGCCGTAGATCTGAATCCTGCCGCCTGAGCCCAGCCTTCCCGCGCCCCGCAATGCCCCCCCGGGCCCCGGCGACCTGATCAGCGCCGCCGGCCCGGTCCAGACCGGTTCATACGGCCAGAGTCAGATCCACGCACTGGAGCTGCACGTCGCCGAGTAGCGGCTCAGCTCTTGGCTTTCGCTTTTCTGCCCGACTTCGATTTCCGCTGCGTCTTGCGCTTGACGTCGCCGTCCTCGATCGTCCCGCGCCACCCTTTGTCGCCGTGCTCCTCCATCTCGACGTAGGCCTTGAAGCGGTGGAGGTCGCCGCGCACGGCGCGCTTGGTGAAGCGCATGCCGCGCCCCGCTTTCTCCAGCAGCGAGTCCGGCTTCACGTCCATCGTCACCTCGATCCGGGTCAGCCGCGGCGCTAGCTGGTGGAAGGTGACGACGCCGCTGTTCATCAGCCCGTCCTCGGAGTGCCATTCGATCCGCTCGTCGGGTCGCTGCTCGACGATTTCGGCCTCGAACTCCTTGGTAATCCCCCAGACCTTGGTCGAGATGTGGACGGTCGAGTCGTCGGTCTGCTGGACGCTGTCGACCCGGTGCATGAACTCGGGCCAGTCTTCGAACCGGGTCCACTGGTCATAGGCGTCTTCGATCGGAACCGCGACGTCGACCGACTGTTGGATCGGCATCCGCCGACCGCTGCCGTGCGCCTCGGCCTCCTCCTCCTCCTCATCTGAGTCGGAGCTGTCTTTGTGGAAGAGGCCGCCCAGGCCCGAGAGCTTCGACGGGAGCTTGTCGTCAGCAACGTCGCTGACGGCTTCCTTTGCGCCTTCGACCGCCTTGCCTTTGGCCTTCTTGCCGAGGTCGGCGGCCTTGTCCGCGGGGGAGCCGCCGACGAGCTTGGCGAGCCCCTCGGCCGCGAACGGCAGCGCCATCAGCCCGGCGCCGGCCGCCGCCATCCTCTTCGGGCTCTTCAGCGGGCCCGACGGCGATTTGCCTCTCCTGCGGGCAAGCTGGACCGCGGTGCTGGTGATGTCGCTCACATCGGGCATGGGAATCCCTCCTTGACCGGCAGAAGCGCCGATCCTCGCCTTGCGTTCACCCACTCCCGAGGTTCCCCCTGCGGAATTAGCCAAACATCTTGAACCAACCAGCGACGGCGCCCGACTGCTTCCCTGCGAGACTGGCCCGATGAGCCGCCGCTTCGCCCAGGTCGACGTCTTCGGCGACGGGCCGTGCTCCGGAAATCCGGTCGCCGTCGTCCTCGATGCGGAGGGCACGACGGATGGGGAGATGCAGCGGTTCGCGACCTGGACCAACCTCGCCGAGACCACCTTCGTGCTGCCGCCGAGGCGGCCGGAGGCCGACTACCGGGTCCGCATCTTCACCCCGGTCCTCGAGCTGCCGTTCGCCGGCCACCCGACGCTCGGCACCTGCCACGCCTGGCTCGAGGCGGGGGGAGAGGCCGGCGAGGAGATCGTGCAGGAGTGCGAGACGGGGCTGGTGCGAATCCGCCGGGACGGCGAGCGTCTCGCTTTCGCGGCGCCACCGCTGGTCCGCTCGGGTCCGGCCTCCGGGGAGGATCGGGCGAAAGTGTCCGCCGCTCTCGGCCTCGCCCTGGACGAACTGCTCGCGGTCGAGTGGATCGACAACGGGCCCGGCTGGATCTGCGCCCTCCTGGAGAGCCCCGAGCGGCTGTTGGAGCTGCACCCCGGCCGGCTCGACTTCGACCTCGGCGCTATCGCCCTCTATCCGCCCGGCTCCGAGGCGGCGATCGAGCTCCGTGCCTGGGCCCCGGTCAACGGAATGGCGGTCGAGGACCCGGTCACCGGCAGCCTCAACGCCTCCGTCGCCCAGTGGCTGCTGGCCGACGGCCGCCTCAGCGCTCCCTACCTCGCCCACCAGGGGACGGCAATCGGCCGCCAGGGCCGCATCCACGTCTCCGAGGCCGACGGCGAGATCTGGGTCGGCGGCCGCACCGAGACGGTGCTTGCCGGTACCGCCGCGCTCTAGCCGTGGACGCCGGTCTGGTGGACCACCGCGTGGCCCTTGCCGCGGGCGATCAGCCAGCGGTTTACCGGCAGCGCGACCGCGCCGGCGATCAGCAGCGCGACCACGAGGCTTCCCCAGAAGAGGGCGTCGCCGAGCCCCGCCTCCATCGCCCCGGGGATCGTCAGGATGATCAGGTTGTCGACGATCTCCATCGTCGTGATGCTGAGGGTGTCGGAGGCGAAGGCGATCGGAACCACACTCGCGATCGGCATTCCCGAGCGCAGCAGCGGCAGGCTCGTCAGCCCGTAGCCGAAGAAGAAGGCGAGGACGATCGCCAGCACGATCGTCGCCAGGTTGGAAAAGCCGAGCGCGGTCCCGATCGCCATCCCCGCGACCTCGCCGATCGCGCAGCCGGTGAGACAGTGGACGGTGGCCGAGAAGGCGAGTGAGTTGAGACTTTGGCCCTGCTGCACCGGGCAATCGTAGGCCCGGTCATTTGACGGCGCCCACCGAACCCTGAAAGGGTGCAGGGCTACCAGTCAAAGCCCCCGATGAGCACCGTCACCATCGAGTCTAGTCCTATGTGACATCAAATGGTGTAGCAAAAGGTAGCGACGGGGGACCTTTCGACACCCTGAAAGCGCAAAGAGCGCCCATCTTTCGACGGGCGCTCTTTGCTGTTCAGGCCCCCAGCAAAAGCTCGTCAACTTGACATGTGACTAAAGAGTCACCTATTATCGTGGTCATGGACGAGGTCTTCAAGGCGCTGGCGGACCCGACCCGCCGTGAGTTGCTCGATCAACTCCACGAGCGGGACGGACAGACGCTGAGCGCCCTGGAGGAGGGGCTGCCGATGTCGCGCTTCGGCGTGATGAAGCACCTGAAGGTGCTTGAGCAGGCAGGGCTGGTGACGACCCAGAGGCGCGGTCGCGAGAAGCTGCACTTCCTCAACCCCGTCCCGATCCGGCTCGTCCACGACCGCTGGGTGAGCAAGTACGCGGAGCCCTGGGCCTCGGCGCTCAGCGAGCTGAAGCAGGACATCGAGAAAGAGGAGGACGGACGATGAACGACGAGCAGGCCTACACGGTGGTGGGCGGGCGCGGCAGCATGACCGTGTTCGAGATCTACATCAAGACGACGCCGGAGCGCCTCTGGGAGGCGATCACGAGCGAGCAGATGCGCAAGCGCTACAGCTTCGGGGTCGGCACGGCCTCGGAGTGGACCGAGGGCTCCGAATACAGGTCGGCGGTCCCCGGCGTGATCGAGATTGCCAGCGGCGAGAACCTCGAGGTCGAGCCGCCGCGGCGGCTGGTGCAGAGCTTCAACGCGCTCTGGAGCGGGGAGGTCCAGCGGGAGGGAACCTCGCGAGTGACCTGGGAGATCGAGCCCGTCGGCAGTTCCTGCCGGCTGCGGGTTACCCACGACCAGCTCGGCGAGAGCGCCAACAGCGAGCTCTACGGCGGCTGGCCGATGATCCTCTCCGGCCTGAAGACGCTGCTGGAGACCGGCGAGGACCTCGACACCCCGGGTTCGCTGCGCTACTCGGGCGCCGCCGGCTAGATCTGGGGAGCGGGGGGCTGCGGTTGGGGCTGCGGGGGCGCCGGGTCCGGCATCGGCGGGCCCGGGGGCCCTGGCGGTCCCGGCTGGGGCGAAGGATCCGGCGGTTCGGGGTCGGGCTGCGGCGGCCCTGGAACGGGGGTCTCCAGGGTCGGGGTGCGGGGAAGGGTCTCCATGTCCCGGTCCTACCCGTTTTTCCGTCGTTGCCTACGGGGTAGCCGGAGCGGACCCGACAAGGAGGAGGCCAGTCGATGACGCAACCGACCCTGGAGGACGCCCGCGAGCTGAGCGAATGGCGACCGGCGCTGGGCGTTCTCTCCGTCTACCTCGGTTTCGACCCCGCCGATCGCACCGGTGCATGGCGTACCGAGCTCCGCAACGCCCTCGACGCGATCCTCGACGATTACAAGGAAGCCGAGCACGACCGCCGGGTCGCCCTGCGGGCGACGGCGAAGCGGTTGACCGAGCGCTTCGAGGACGGCGAGCTGCGCCCGCCGCCGCGCGGCGAAGCCGGCTTCGTAGAGGTGTCCGAGAAGGCGGGGACCGAGCACTGGTTCGGGGTCGGGGTCGCCCCGGCGGCGAGCGCCTGCGCCGAGTTCGGTGCCGAGCCGGTGGTGGCGCCGTTGCTCGAGCTGGCGGCTCACGGCGCCGGCCGGGCGATCGCCCTGCTCTCCTCCGAGCGGGTGCGGCTGCTCTGCTGCACAGAAGGGGCTCTGGAGGACCTCGAGGACTGGGAGCTCAGCATCTTCAGCCTCGACTGGCGCGAGCAGAAAGACGATCAGTTCGACGAGCGGCTCGACCACAACCGCCAGCGGTTTCTCGCCGAGTGTGGGGGCCTCGCCGCCCACCGGGCTGCCGATGACGGCCTCGAGGAGGTCGTCGTCTTCGGCCCCGCCCCCGACGTCGAGAGCTTCAACGCCGGCTTCAACTCTTCGCCGGTGAAGCTGACTCTGGGCGGCGACGCCGAGCTGATCTCGGCCCCGAAGGGCCAACTGACCAAGGTTGTCGCGGACGTCGTCGAGCGGCTCGAGGCCGAGCGCGAGCGGGCGCTGGTCGAGCGGGCCCTGGAGGAGGCCAAGGGTGGCAGTCGCGGTGCTGTCGGCCTGCAGGAGACGAAAGAGGCGCTGGCTGAAGGGCGCGTGGACCACCTCGTCTTTGACCGCGGGATCGGTGAGGAGGCCGAGTCGTTGGTCCGCGCCGCCCTTGCCGGCAGCGCTCGGGTCACCGTTGTCCGAGATGGCAGCGCCGAGGGGCTTGCTGAGGCCGAAGGGGTGGCGGCGATTCTTCGTTACTGAGGGGAGATCTCTGAGGGGGGAGGCGAGGGAGGGGGGTCGGCGGACAACGGCGGGGAGGGTCCGGCGACCCCCCTCCCTCGCCTCCCCTATGTGACCTGAGTCCGGTTCGCCGCCCCGATTCGAGGGGTACTGGGAGGGTCAGAACTAAAACGGAAAAGGAGAACTTTTTGAGTGTGCAAGAGCGGGTTGCTGGTGGGCCCTTAGGGAAGGTTGTTGGAAGGGCCAAGCGGATGGCCGGGTCGGCTCTCGGGCGCGAGGATCTCCAGCGCGAGGGGCGGCTGCAGGAGGTCCGGTCAGACGCCGAGGCGGAGGCGGCGGCGAAGGCTGCTGAGGCCGAGCGCAAGGAGCGGGAGGCGGAGATCGAGGCCGAGCGGGCCGAGACCAAGGCCGAGCGCCATGAGGTCGAACGCGAGGCGGCTGAGATCGAGGCCGAAGAGCGGGCCGAGCGCAAACGCGCCGAGGAAGAGCGTGAGGCGGCAAAACGGGCGCAGGTCGAGAAAGCCGCCGCCGAGCGCGAGCGCCTTGCCGGCGAGGACCGCGCCAAGGCGAAAAAGGCGCAGGCCGCGGCTAAGAAGAGCGTGGCGAAAGGAAAGGCTGCCGAGCTGCAGCGGGAAGCGGACCGCGCCGAAGAGGCTGCCGCCGCAATCGATCCCAAGGAGGAGAACTAGAGATGGCGATGCCGACGATCTCAAAGACGATCTTCAACTCGTCGCTGAAGCTGGCGCGGGCCCCGTTCGACCTCGCGCTGGGGGCGATGGGCGGCTCTGACTCGAGCGCCAAGCACCTGCTCGACCGCGCCGAGGCCGGCGCCCGCAGCGCCACCGGCGTCCTCTTCGCCGACGAGGAGCTGAAGGAGCAGGGGCGCTCAGCGCTGCTGGCGACGAAAGAGCGCGAGCGGGCCGACGAGCTCCGCGAGCAGGCCGAGGTGACCGAGCGCGAGGCAGAGCGGCGCCAGGCCGAGGTCAGCGAAGCGGCCGAGAAAGCGGCGGCCGAGGCGCGCCGCAGGGCCGAGCAGGAGAAACGCCAAGCCGAGAAACGCCGTCGCGAGCGCGAGGAGCGGGCGAAGAAGGCGGAGGCGAAAAAGAAGCAGAAAGCAGCTAAAGCGGCCACTAAAGCCAAGCGCACTCAGGCGAAAGCGGAGAAAACGGCACAGCTGCAGAAACTCGAGGCCAAAGAAGAGAGCATCGAGGCCAAAGAAGACGCCGCCGCGGTCGAACGCGAAGCGGAGCTCTTGCAGGAGGCCGCCGAAGAAGTGAAGAAGGCGCGCAAGAACGGGGACGGCAGCTAGCTGCCGTCCGCCAGATAGAAAACCTCGGCGCAGACGTCCTCTTCGGCGTCCAAGCCGCTGATGAAGGCGCGCACCTTGCGCCCGGTCAGTCGTTCGATGATCTCGCGGAACTTGTCCGACGTCGCCGCCTGGAAGTACATCCTCGTGTCGCGCAGGCGCTGGTGCTCGCCCATTTCGGCGAGGCTGCGCTCGGCCGGCGTAAAGGTGTGCTCGAGCGAGCAGATGACGATGTCGGGGCCGGCGAATTCGGTCCTCGCTTTGGTCGGGCCGCGCCCGAAAAGCTCCTTATAGAGGCGCACCATCTCGCGGGAGATCTCCGCCCGCACGGACTCGTGGTTGCTGCCCTCGCGATCGAAGGTCTCGATGTTGGATTGCTCTGCCATGCCCCGCAGTTACCCGACGAATCCCGAGATTTAATCCAGCGGCGGCGCGGGTAAGGAGAGCAGGATGGCCACCCACAAGTCCGCCGCCTCGGCGGCGGTATCGATCACCCCGTACCCCGACGGTCCCTACCTCGTTCGCGGCGACTTCGTCGTCACCGACCGGGAGGGGAACGAGCTGCCGAACGAGCGGCGCACGATCGCCCTCTGTCGCTGCGGCAAATCGCAGATGCGCCCGTTCTGCGACGGCACCCACAAGCTGATCGGGTTCAAGGCGCCGGGCGAGCAGGAGAAATGGCCGCGCGACTGATCGAGCTGCCCCAGCCGCGGGGCCCGCTGAGTGAACAGCTGTTCGAGGCGTTGGCAGGCCCGGTCGGGGATTCGCTGGCGACCCCGGCGGCGCTCGACAGCGTCGACCCGATCGCCGACGACGACCTCCAGCTCGCCCTCTACGTCGCCTACGAGCTCCACTACACCGCGATCGCCGGCGTCGAGGAAGGCTGGGAGTGGTCGCCGCCGCTGGTCTCGTTCCGCGCTGCGCTGGAGCGGCCCTTCGAGGAGGCGGTGGCGGCTCTGGTGCCGCCGGCCGCAGCGGAGGAGCTCGAGTCGGTCGGCGCGGCACTGCAGCGGATCGTCGCCGAGGACCCCGGCCCGCCGCTCTCCCGCTACATGGAGACGCAGGGGACGCGGGAGCAGATGCTCGAGCACGTCATCCACCGCTCCGCTTACCAGCTGAAGGAGGCGGACCCGCACTCCTGGGCGATCCCGCGACTCTCGCCGGGGCCGAAGGCGGCGATGCTCGAGGTCCAGTTCGACGAGTACGGGGGCGGCGACAGCGGGCGCATGCACTCGGTCCTGTTCGCGCAGGCGATGGCCGCCCTCGGCCTTGACGACGCCTATGGCGCCTACCTCGAGCGCTGGCCCGGCGTGACCCTCGCCACCGTCAACCTGATCAACCTCTTCGGCCTGTACCGGCGCCGCCGCGGCGCCCTGGTCGGCCACCTCGCCGGCTTCGAGATGACCTCCTCGATTCCCAACCGCCGCTACGGCAACGCTCTGCGCCGCCTCGGCTACGGGGAGGAGGTGACCCACTTCTACGACGAGCACGTCGCGGCCGACTCGGTCCACGAGAACATCGCCGCCTGGGACCTGGCGGATGGCCTGGCGGCCGAGGAACCCGAGGTCGCCGCCGACATCCTCTTCGGCGCGCGGGCCCTGCTCCAGGTCGAGGCGCGCTGGGCGAGCCACCTGATGGACGCCTGGGAGGAAGGGGAGACCGCGCTGCGCGCTCCCGTCGTCCCCGTCCCCGCGTGAGCGCCCGCCCCGAGCTCTCCTACCTGGTGCCGATCCGCTGGCCCGACGGCGAGCTGCGCGGCGAGCTGGCGCCTTACCTGAAGACGATCGCATCGCACTGCGCCGAGGTCATCGTCGTCGACGGCTCGCCACCCGAGGTCTTCGCCGCCAACGCCGAGGCCTTCGCCGGCCTCGCGATGCACGTTCCGCCCGCCCCCGACGAGCGCTGGCTGATGGGGAAAGTCTCCGGCGTGCGGACGGGGGTGCGGCTGGCTTCGAACGAGCGCCTGGTGATCGCCGACGACGACGTCCGTTACGACCCCGCGGCGCTGCGGCGGACGGCGCAGCTGCTCGACGAACACGACCTCGTGCGGCCGCAGAATTACTTCCTCGAGCTGCCCTGGCACGCGCGCTGGGATACGGCGCGGACGCTGCTCAACCGCGCCGTCGGCCGCGACTACCCCGGGACCCTGGCGGTGCGGCGCTCGCGGATGCTGGCGATGGGCCTCTACGACGGCAACGTCCTCTTCGAGAACCTGGAGCTGATCCGCACGGTGCGGGCCCACGGCGGCAGCACGGTCGCCCCCCTCGATCTCTACGTCGGCCGCGTCCCGCCCTCGGCCTCGCACTTCTGGGGCCAGCGCACCCGCCAGGCCTACGACGACTTCGCGATCCCGGCGCGGATGGCCCTATGGCTCTCGTTGTTGCCGCTGCTGGCCCTCGCGAGGTGCTTTAGTGAACCAGTGGTTGACAAACGCGCCTTGCCGAGGCGCTCGGTCGGCGCAGCGGCAGCGCTCACCGTCGCGCTCGCCGAGCGGGGCCGGCGGCGGGCCGGCGGCGCCGCCGTCTTCCCCGCCACCTCTTCGCTGCTGGCGCCGCTATGGGTGCTCGAGCGTGCCCTCTGCGCCTGGCTCGCGGTGCTGCAGCGACTGCGCTTCGGCGGGGTCCGCTACGGCGACTCGGTGATCCCGCTGGCCGCCCACTCCGAGCGGCAGCTGCGGCGACGCCTGCGGGCTAGGCAGCGGGAAGGCTCGTCAGAGCCTCGTCGCCTGCCGTATCGACCACCATCCGCTCGTCCAGCCCGGTCAGGGTGAACAGGCGGCGGACGGCGCGGTGCCGGCTGGGGATGAAGCTGAAACGTTCGGCGTCGCTGCGGGCGAGCATGTGCACGATCACGGCGAGGCCGGTCGAGTCGATGAACTCCAGTTGATCGAGGTCGACCAGGACCTTCTTGCCGGAGTCGATCGCGGCGTCGAGCGTCGTCTCGAGCGTCGGCACGTTGGACAGATCTAGCTCGCCGTGGAGGGAGAGGCGGACTTGCGCTCCCTTGTCGGCGCGCCTGACGGTGAGCAGCCCGTCGTGGACTTGGGCATCGGTGATGGACACTTGGGACCTTCCGTTTTGTTTTGCTTGGAAGTCCCGGAGCGCAACATGTTGCGCGCTCACGGTCTCACCATCGAGCGGAGTGTCGCCGACCCCGAACCCAATGGGGGCGGCAGACCCACAGGGGATCCTACCGCAGTCGCGGCACCGCACTCGGGGCGGGCGACAACCGCTTCTGCGCCGCGCGCACCCTTTGCAGGAGCCGGTCCCGTTTCAGCGCCGGGCCGATCTCGGGCCCTCGCACCGCATTTGACTGCTCGACTTCTTCGCTCTTCGTGGGTCCTGCTGGGGCGTTCATAAACTCCTCCGGCTCTTGGAATGGGGCGTCTGTCGGGCCTCTCCCAATCTCCGTGCCGCATGCCGTGAGAAGTGAGCGGTTCTACTGCTGACACAAGCGGCGCTGTGACCGTTGTGCCAGGTGTCTGAGTACCCACGCCCTATGTGACCAAAACCTCGTTTTGATCAGACTCGCAGTGGGAACAGCAAGCACAAGCGCAGAATGAAACACCAAGGTTTCCAGCACGAGGCACTGATCTATGACGGCGCTGAGGAGTACCTGGCCGGCACCGTCCCCTTCCTGCGCGCGGGCCTCGACGCAGGGGAGCGAATCCTCGTCGCCGTCGGGCCGAACCAGACCGAGCTGTTGCGCCGAGAGCTGGGGGCCGATGCACGACGGGTCCGCTTTGCCGACATGCGCGAGGTCGGGCGCAACCCGGCGGCGATCGTCCCGATCTGGCGCGAATTCGTCGACCAGGCGAACGGTGACCCGGTGCGGGGGATCGGCGAACCGGTCTGGGCGTCTCGCAGCCTCGCCGCCCTGGAGGAGTGCCGCCGCCAGGAGTCGCTGCTCAACGTGGCTTTCGAGAACGGGCCGGCGTGGAGACTGCTCTGTCCCTACGACGCCGTCTCGATCGGCGACGACGTGATCGAAAAGGCGGCCCGCTCCCACCCGTGCCTGCAACGGGAGGGACGTCACGAGCCGAGCGCCTCCTTCGAGCGCGACTTCGAGTCCTTCGCCGGGGAGCTCGAGCCTCCCCGAGGGGCTCCCAAGAGCCTCGACTTCGGCATCGCCGAGCTCGGCGAGGTCCGCCGGCGGGTCGCGGCCGCGGCCGAGCGGGCGGGGATGGGCGCGACCGAGGTCGCCGACTTCGTCACCGCGGCCAGCGAGCTTGCCGCCAACAGCGTCATGCACGGAGGGGGGCGCGGAACCCTCCGGCTCTGGAGGGACCGCGAGCGGCTCCTGGCCGAGGTTGAGGACCGGGGCGAGATCGAGGATCCTCTGGTCGGCCTGGTCCGGCCGGACGTCAACCAGGAAGGTGGGCGCGGCCTCTGGCTCGCGAACCGCCTCTGCGACCTCGTCCAGATCCGTTCTGGAGCCGGCGGGACGACGGTCCGCCTCCACGTCCTCGCCCGCGAAGCCGCCTTCGTCTGAGCGCTGCGCGAGGCGTGCGCCGGGGCCCGGGCGGGTAGTCGGGGGACATGCCAGATAACGATCCTCAGACCCAGCTCGTCAAGTACCTGACCGACGTCCACTCGATCGAGGAGCAGGCGGCCGTGCAGATGCGCCGCGCCCCCGACCTGGTCGAGGGGCCGCTCGCCGAGGCCTTTCAGCGCCACCTCGGGGAGACCGAATCCCAGGAGGAGAGGGTGCGGGCTCGCCTCGACGCGCATGACGCGTCCTCCTCGAAGCTGAAGGACGTTGCCGGCCAGGCCGGCGGCTTCGGGATGGTCCTCTTCGCCCGCTCGCAGCCGGACACGCCGGGCAAGCTGGCGATGCACGCCTTCTCCTACGAGCACATGGAGGTTGCCGCTTACGAGCTGCTGAAGATCGCTGCCCGCGAAGCCGGCGACGAGGCGACCGCGGCGCTGGCCGAGGCGATCGCCGACGAGGAGCGGGAGATGGCCGGCCGGATCGCCGCGTCCTGGGACGACGCCGTCGAGCAGGCGCTAGCGCAGGTCGAACCCGACGACCTCGGCGACACCCTCGACACCTACCTGGCCGACGTCCACGCGCTCGAGGGGCAGTCGAAGAAGCTGCTGGAGAAAGGCTGCGAGATGGACGTGCCCGAGACGCTCCGCGGCGCCTTCGATCATCACCTTGCCGAGACCGAAGGCCACCTGGAGAAGATCGAGCGGCGGCTCGACGAGCGCGGCGCGACGCCGTCGGCGATCAAGGACGCGGCCCTGCGCCTCGGCGCCCTCAACTGGGGCGTCTTCTTCGCCGCCCAGCCCGACACGCCGGCCAAGCTCGCCGGCTTCGCCTACGCGGTCGAGAACCTCGAGGTCGCCGCCTACGAGCTGCTGCTCCGGGTCGCCCGCCGCGCCGGCGACGGCGAGACCGTCGCGATGGCCGAAGCGATCCTCGCCGAGGAGCAGGCGGCCGCCAAATCGGTCGCCGACCAGTGGTCGGTCTCGATGAGCGTCGCCTAGCTGCCGGACGCCCGCTGCGGCAGCGTCCGCTTGACCGCCGCCAGGTGCAGGTCCTCGACCTCCTGCCCCTGGCGGTCGGCGCGCTCGGCGAGGGCGTGGAAGTCAAAGCCCTCGAGTGAGTCGCCGAAGCTCTCCTCGAGCGCGTTCCAGAGCTGCATCTTGCCGCCGATCCCGGAGGCGAGGACCTCGAGCTCGAGCACGCGGCTGAGCGGGGAGTAGGTCCGCAGGTGGCCGTTCGGCTTCAGCCGCCCGAGCCGCTCGGCCACTTTCGCCAGCGCCGGCTTGATCTGGTCGCGCTTGACGCCGAGCCGCTCGCTGAGGCGGATCAGCGTCTCGCGGTCCTCCTCGATTTCGCCGCAGATCCGCGCCAGCGGCTGCCCGAACTCGGGGTCGCCGGAGTTACTCGACCGCAGGCGGCGGGCCAGCTCGACTCCGAGCGCGGCCCCCGCCAGGTGGTCGTTCAGGTAGATGGCCAGGTAGCGACCGTGGTCAGCTTGCTCGGCCATCGGCTCGGCTAGGCATCCTCGTAGGGGTCTTTCTCGCCGGCCAACTGCAGCGCGCACTCCTTGGTCTCGCTGAAGTGCCGTTCCTGGATCGGCAGCGCCCACTCGACCAGTTCGGAGACCTGCTCCTCGCCGGCCTGCTCGTTCAGCTTCTGCAGGACCGCCCAGTGGCCGACCTCGCCCGCCTCGGCCATGGTCATGAACTCGAAGCCGTCGAGCCCGTCGGCGTCGTCGCCGAGGTAGGTCTCCATCATCTCCGAGGCCTCGCCTTTGGTCTCTTTGGCCTTTTCGAGGATCGCCGTCTTCTTGCCGTCGCGCTGCTCGGCGACCTCGGTGCCGCGGCGGGCCGTCTCCTCGGCCTCCTCGCGCATCTGCCGCAGCTTCGAGGCGACGCTGTCGTCGTCGATCAGGCCCTCGACCTTCTCGGTCGCTTTCTGGGCCGCTTCGGCGAGGCCGATCACCTCCGCCAGCTTCTCCTCCAAAGTCGTCAACTCAGCCATCGTCTTCCTCCTGCGGTCGGGGTGGGCAGATGCCGTCTCCCTACCCGAGCCAGAGGTGTTCGAAGCGCAGCCCGGAGGGGGTGGGGTGGAGGAGGCCCATCGAGGGGTGGGGGGCGCGGCGGCGCTCGGTCGGGCTGCCAGGGTTGAAGATCTGGAAGCCGCCGTCGACCTCGTGCAGGGGCAGGTGGCTATGACCAAAGACGACCGCGTCGGCATCGGGGAATCGAGCGCGCATCCGCGCCAGCCGCCCCTCGGCAGGGCCGGCATCGTGGATGACCGCGACCGTGCGTCCACCGACCTCGACCTCAATTTCCTCCGGCAGCTCCCGCCGCAAATCAGCGTCGTCGACGTTGCCATGAACGGCCAAGACGGTCGGGCAAAGTTTTCGCAGCTCCTCCAGAACCAAGGCAGCTGAGAAATCACCGGCATGAATCAGCGCGTCCGCTGCCTGGATCTTCTCCACGCATGCCTGCGGCAGAGCTCGCCGTCCCTTCGGCATGTGGGTGTCGGAGATGACCGCGATCAACTGGCGACGGTCGTCGTCCTACGCCTCTTTGCGGAAAAGGCCGCGCACGGAGGCTCCGGCGGCAGCGAGGAAGGCGCGCCGCAGGGTCCGTTTGCGGCGCGAGCGCCAGCCGCCTGCGGCGGCGTGCGGACCTCGGCTCTCGAGCACGTTGCCCGGCGCCAGGTCGGCGGGCACGCTGCCGAAGGAGCCGCGGACGAAGGCGCCGTGGGCGAGCCGGCGGTAGAGCGGCGGAGCGGTCGCGTGGAGGATCTCCAGCGCCCGCCCGGCCTGCCCATAGTTGACTTCACGCTTGGGGTTCTCGGCGCAGGCCTCGATTCCCCGCGCCACCTCTTCGACGTCCAGCACCGGCGGGATCGGCCGCACCTGGCGGCCAGTGTAGTTGCCGGCATGCTCGAAGATCGGCGTGTCGATCGCCTGCGGAACCATCGTCGCGACGTCGATCCCGTCCTCGTCGTCCAGTTCGCCGGCGAGGCATTCGGAGAAGGCCCGGACTGCGTTCTTGCTGACGATGTAGGGGGTTACCTGCGGGGTGCTGACCCTTCCCCAGACCGAGGACATGTTGATCAGCACCCCGGAGCCCTGCCGGCGGAAGCGCCGCAGCGCCGCCCGCGCTCCGTGCATCTGGCCCATCAGGTTGGTCTCGATGATCTGGCGGAAGACCTCCGAGGGGATCTCCTCGAAGGGGCCGTAGGCGATCGTGCCTGCATTGTTGACCCAGACGTCGAGCCGGCCGAAGCGCTCGACGGTGGCGGCGGCCAGCCCCTCGACCGCCTCCTCGTCGGCGACGTCGAGCGCCCTGTAGAGGACCTCGGCGCCGCCGGCTTCGCACTCGGCCGCGATCTCGGCCAGCGGCTCCGGCGAGCGCGCGCAGAGTGCCAGCGCCGACCCACGGCGGGCCAGCCGCCGCGCCGCCGCCCGGCCGATCCCGCTCGAGGCGCCGGTGATAACCACCACCGCTTCCTCCAGCGGCCGCGGCACGGGGGCTAGCCGAGACCCTTCTCCTCGGCGGCCTTGTAAGCGATCTGGAAGAAGTCCGAGATCGTCAGCGCCGAGAAGAGCGAGGCGACGAAGCGGGTGACGCGGGGGGCGAAGATCAGGCCGACTGAGAACGCCGCGACGATCCAGAGCCCGAGGCAGTAGGGGCAGATGAGGAGCTCCCCGATCGCTTTCTGCAGGCCGGTGCCGCGCGAGCTCTCCTCGAACTCCGCCGGGCCGCCCCTGCCTTCCAGTTCGGTGAAGGGCGCCCGCAGCGGGCTCGTCACCTTGTCCTTGGAGATCAGCCGGCTGGCTTTGTGGGAGGCGGTTCCGACCAGCGCCAGGTCCGCGGCCGAGACGGTCTCCGGCAGCTCGCGTCCCTGCCGCCTGGCGGCAAGCAGGGCGGCGGCGACCAGTGACCCGAAGATACTCATGAAGGCCAGGTAGGGGCCGAAGGGCGGTCGTTTTTGCGGCTCGGCGTAGCCGGCGATGGCGGCCGGGGCGTCCTCGAGCGAAGGGCTCATCGCCATCCGCTACCCGCTGCGATGGAGATCCCAACCCTCGCTGCTGACCGCGAGGTGGAAGAGGCCGTCGGGGCCGCGGCGCTCGATCACGAATCCCTGGGCGATCGCCCGGCGCAGGGCCCGCCGCAGGTCGCGCGCGCCGAGGCCCGGAAACCTCAGCGCCAGCTCGCTGCGGCGGCAGAAGCCGTCGTCGGCGAGCTCGACGATCGCGGCGACCAGCTCCTCCGGGGGTGGCAGGCGGCGAAGGGGAGACATGGCGGCGAGGTTAAGTTAGGATCGAGTCGTTGATCCGGTGCTGGGCGCCGGAGCATCGTCTGAAATACAGAGGCACGGGGGTCGGCTTGGGACGAGTCGATCTACGGACCGAAGCTGAGAAATCGATCCGGGGAAGGTGTCTGCCCATGCTGATTTTCGAAAAGTACGATCAGTTTCATGCAGCGCTTTAACGTCAGCGAGCGAGACCTCCAACCCGGTTGCAGGGACATCCGGGTGGAAGGCGAGCTGGACCTCGCCGTTGCCGGCCTGTTGGACGAGGTCCTGACCAGCGCCGCCGCCGATTGCAGCTGCGTCCTCGTCGGCCTCGAGCGCTGCGAGTTCATCGACTCCTCCGGGATCGCCGTAATCCTCCGCGCCCACAACCGGATGGAGGCGGAGGGCAACCGACTCGCCGTCTATGCGCCCACCGCCCAGGTCCTGCGCGTCCTCTCGATGACCGGCCTCACCGCCAACGAGCTCGTCTTCGACAGCGCCGAGGAGGCGCTGGCGGCGCTCGGCGAGACTACGGCCGAGCAGAGTTAACTCCCCGTCTGCTAGCCGAAGCGGGGTTCGAGGCGCTGGAAGGTGCGCCACCAGCCGTGATCGAGTGTGGCGTGCTCGACCTCGTGTAGGAGCGAGCCGTCGTCGTCGTGGAGCTCGTAGCTCACCACCGGCGGCGCGGAGGCGAGGTCGACCTCGACGATCCTGGCCATCAGCAGGTACGGCGGGCAGCTGAGCCAGACCTCGTCGGGTTTGGGAAGGCTTTTTACATCCGAGCGCGCCATGGGTGATCGGTACCCCTGCATTCGACGCGAAAACCGTGAACCATCCCCGAAAATGGGAAAAGGCAGGGAATTTTTTTTGGCCGCATTTTTCGGCGCCTGAACCGGCGCCGCTCAGGTGCCCTGGCGCTGCCCGACCCCGGTGGTGATCTCGCGGAAACGCAGCGGCCCCCCGGCGCCGGGGTCGAGGGGCGGGGTCGGCGATCCTTCGGCGTTCCGCATCCCCCGCAGGAGCTCGTCGAGCGCGTCCAGCGAGCTCACCTTCGGCTCCCAGCCGAGCTGCTCGCGGGCTCGGGTCGTGTCCATCATCGGCACCCCGAGGGCGAGGTCGATCCAGCCGGGAGGTGAGGGCTGCAGCCGCAGCTTCCAGCTCAGGTCGGCGGCGCCGCGGAGCGCCCGCGCCGGCAGCGGGAAGCTGCGGGCGCCGAAGAGCTCGCAGAGCTCCTCGACCCCGATCTCCGGCTCGGCGGCAATGTTGAAGGCGCCGTGGACGTCGCGGACGACCGCCTGCCGGTAAGCCTCGCCGACGTCGCGCGAGTGCACCGCCTGGAAGCGCAGCCGCGGCACCCGCGGGATCAGCGGCACCAACTGCTTGCGGACCAGGAAGCCTGGGAGGAAGGGGCCGGCGAAGAGGCGGCGGATCTCGCTCGCGGCCTCGGACTTGAAGATCAGGCCGGGGCGGAGGCGGACCACCCGGACCTCGGGCTCGCGCCGTTCGAAGGCGTCGAGCAGGGTTTCCACCGCCGCCTTGTGGCGGGAGTAGAAAGAGGTCGGGATGCCGTCGACCGGCCAGGCCTCGTCGACCTGCCGTTGCTTCGGGCCGGGGCTGTAGGCGCCAACCGAGGAGGCGTAGACGATCGCATCGACGCCGGCCCGGGCGACGGCGTCGAAGACCCGGCGGCTGCCCTCGACGTTGATCCGCTCGGTGACGCTCTCGTCCCGCCCCGGCTGGATCGCCCAGGCGAGGTGGACGACCGCCGCCGCCCCGGAGAAGATCGGCACCAGGTCGTCGGAGACGACGTCGGCGCCGACCCAGCGGACCTTCGGCATCTCGACCTCGGGAACCCGCCGGGCGAGGCCGACGATCTCCTCGACCGCCGGCTCCTGCCCGAGGGCCTCGAGCACGCTGGTGCCGACGTTGCCGCTCGCTCCGGTGACGACCACTCGCATCGCTTGCTCCTCTACGGCTGGATCACGAACTTGATCGCGCCGTCTTCCTTCTTCTGGAACTTCTCGTAGGCCTCGGGGACCTCGTCGATCCCGATCTTGTGGGAGGCGAGGTCCTCGGTCCCCAGCGGGTCGGCGCCGTCGTTGACCAGGGGGAGGATCTCGTCGATCCATTTCTTCACGTGGGCTTGGCCCATCCGCAACTGCACGCCCTTGTCGAAGAGCTGGAACATCGGGATCGGGTCGACCATGCCGCCGTAGACGCCGCTGATCGAGACGGTACCGCCGCGGCGGACCGTGTCGAAGCACTGGTAAAGCGCCGACATGCGGTCGATCGCGGCCTTTTCGATCAGCTTCTCGGCGACCGCGTCGGGGAGTAGGCCGGCGGCTTTTTGGGCGAACTCGCCGACCGGAGCGCCGTGGGCCTCCATCCCGACCGCGTCGATCGCGCCGTCGGTGCCGCGCCCCTCGGTCATCCCGCGGATCGTCTCGGAGATGTCGTCGTGCTCGTCGAGGTTGAGCGCCTCGATCCCGTGCTTCTCCGCCAGGGCGAGGCGCTCGGGGACGATGTCGACGCCGATCACCCGGGCGCCTTTGTGGGCGGCGATGCGGGCGGTCATCTGGCCGATCGGCCCGAGCCCGAATACGGCGACCGAGCCGCCCTCCGGGATCGCCGCGTAGTCGACCGCCTGCCAGGAGGTCGGCAGCACGTCGGAGAGGTAGAGGAAGCGGTCGTCGGAGGGCCCCTCCGGCACCTTGATCGGCCCGAAGTGGGCCTGCGGCACCCGCAGGTACTCGGCCTGGCCGCCCGGCACCTGGCCGTACATCTTGGTGTAGCCGAAGAGGGAGGCGCCTTTTTCTTCCTCCCGGTTCTGGGTCGTCTCGCACTGGGCGAAGAGCTGGCGGTCGCACATCCAGCAGTGGCCGCAGGAGATGTTGAAGGGGATCACGACGCGGTCGCCGGGGGAGATATGGGTTACCTCCGGGCCTACCTCCTCGACGATCCCCATCGGCTCGTGACCGAGGATGTCCCCCTCGGTCATGAAGGGCGAGAGGATCTCGTAGAGGTGGAGGTCGGAGCCGCAGATCGCGGTCGAGGTGACCTTGATCACCGCGTCGGTGGCCTCTTCGATCTTCGGGTCTTCGACCTCGTCGACGCGGACGTCGCGGGGGCCGTGCCAGACGGCGGCCTTCATCGTTGCTCCTGCGCTTGCATAAACGGATTCCTTCCCTAGCTGTCTTGTGCTTCCAACTCCCCGGGGTTGGATAAGGCGAAACGGGGAGGAGGCGGAGCGGAGGAGTCGGGGATA